>ENA-ORNR01000011-ORNR01000011.1-human-gut-metagenome-genome-assembly--contig:-NODE-11-length-127620-cov-10.241085_pt1 | contig 127620 bp, 108 predicted proteins | sample MGYA00242114_ERZ509020 | MGnify/ENA primary metagenome ERZ509020 (study PRJEB26280, sample SAMEA2338758) | human gut metagenome | biome: human gut; feature: human-associated habitat; material...
AAGTTGGGTAGTATCTGTCATGTTGCAAATTTAGCTAATCCGGATGAGAAATCCTACCGTTTGTCGGTCTATCTTCGATAGCCCTGCCACGGAATTACGCCGCTGCCCCAGGAAGACGTCCCTCAGAGAACCCTTCAGGCACACCTCGGTGGCCGTGGTGAGGTTGGCCAGGAAAGAGTCGCCGCGCATGAGCCCCGCTTGCAGGGTTTCGAACATTTCCGCATACTCCTCCTGGGTGGGAGCGGACACAATCGCCATCTCCGGCGACGGCTCCTCCGGCGTCAGGCCGCGGTCATTGCCATCTGCGCCGATGTGCCACAGCACCCCGCGATATTCCGGCGAGCAGATGAAGCCACGCGTCAGACCGTAGTCAACTCCCCACACGAAAGGTTCGCATCGTTCACCACGTTCGTTCATAGCCCGGCGCAACTCCGCCGGTGTTATACATTCCATGCCGCAAAATTAATGAAATTTCACTAATTTTGCAGCCATGAAAATCGCATTGGCCGATAACCGCGACTCGTTCGTGCACAATATCTGCGGACTGCTGGAGCGCGTCAGCCCCCGCTGCCAATGGACGGTCGTGCCCACCGACGTGCTTGCCGACTCCCCACTCGACTACGACGCCCTCATCCTCTCGCCCGGCCCCGGTCTGCCGCAGGAGATGCCCGGGCTGATGCGACTTGTCGAGCACGCCGCCGGCAGTGTGCCCGTGCTCGGAGTATGCCTTGGCATGCAGGCCATCGCCATTCATTTCGGGGCCCACCTGCGCCAGCTCCCCTGTCCGCGCCACGGCCACCGTTCCCCGCTGACAGTCACCGACCACTCAGACCCGCTTCTGGCTACATTGAAAACCCTCCCCTCTCCGCCTCACGTCGGCCGTTACCACTCGTGGATCGTCGACCCCTCAACTCTGCCCGCCACCCTGGTCGCCACCTCCCGCGACGAAGAGGGCAACATAATGTCCCTGCGCCACCGCACCCTCCCACTCTTCGGCCTCCAGTTCCATCCCGAGAGCGTCATGACCGACTGCGGCCTCGACCTCCTTGCCGCCTTCCTCCGCCTCGTCGCCTCCCTTCTCCGATAAACCGCTCCTTCAACCCAATCTGATGAAGAGGTGCGTTTTAAGTTTTTAACACGAAAAAAACCGCGAAATTTGGCCGGGAACAAAAAAAGTATTAATTTTGCACGCCGATTATATCCAAGCTACTAAATGGCAATCGAAGCGGGCGGTTAATTGGCCTTTCCCGCAGCAGAGATTACCGCAACAACAAACAAAGAAAAGCAACGATTTAAAGTGGACTCTTTAAGTTACAAAACGCAATACGCTACTCCTCAGACCATCAAGAAGGAGTGGGTAGTCATCGACGCAACGGATCAGATTCTGGGTCGTCTGTGCGCAAAAGTGGCAAAAATACTGCGCGGCAAATACAAGCCCGACTTCACGCCCAATATGGATTGCGGCGACAACGTCATCATCATCAATGCCGAGAAGGTGCAGATGAGCGGCGATAAGATGAACAAGCGCGAGTATCTGCGCTTCACCGGTTATCCCGGTGGCCAGCGTGTTTACACCCCGGCAGACCTCATGGCCAAATCTTTCAAAAAGACCATCAAAGCCGGCAAGCACCCCTTGTTTATCAAGGTGGTAAAGGGAATGCTGCCCAAGACCAAACTTGGCGCACAGCAGCTCAACAATCTTTACGTCTACAACGGCGCTGAGCATCCCCACGAGAACATGAATCCCAAAACGATCGACATCAATAAACTGAAATAAGAGATGGAAATAATCAATGCCATAGGCCGTCGTAAAGCTGCGGTAGCACGGGTTTACCTCACTGAAGGAACGGGCAACATCACCATCAACAAACGCCCGCTTGATGTTTATTTCCCGTCTCCCATTCTTCAGTATATAGTAAAACAGCCGTTGAAGACACTTGACGCCGAGGGTAGCTTCGACATCAAAGTGAATCTTAACGGCGGCGGCTACAAAGGCCAGGCCGAAGCTCTTCGTCTTGCCATAGCCCGCGCACTTGTAAAGAACAATCCGGAAGTAAAGCCGGCTCTCCGCGCCGAAGGCTTTATGACCCGCGACGCTCGCGTAGTGGAGCGCAAGAAACCCGGCCAGCCCAAGGCCCGCAAGCGCTTCCAGTTCAGCAAACGTTGATGCATTACGCACTCGCAGTCTGAAAGTTTTACGCTTGGCGTTGCCGGTAAAGGCGACGTCAAGCGATACAACGTTTTTTACGGCTTTTACAGCTGTATTCCCTTCCCACTCTTCTCAAACCCCTCCTTCTCAGGGACTATCAGTCTTGAAAAGGAATCGCATCTTCTCTCCTCCTCTCCTCAAAGAGTTTAGTATCTAAACCGGCAGGATGGCATCGTTCCCTACCCGTCGGTTGCAATGTAAAACAGAACGTAAACAAACACAAACAAATCAATGGCAACACCTACCTTTGAGCAACTTCTCGACGCCGGCTGCCACTTCGGCCACCTCAAACGCAAATGGAATCCCGCAATGGCTCCCTACATCTTCATGGAGCGCAACGGCATCCACATCATCGACCTCTACAAAACAGCAGCCAAGCTCGAAACAGCCGCCAACGCCCTCAAGCAGATAGCCAAGAGCGGCAAGAAGGTGCTCTTCGTAGCCACCAAGAAGCAGGCAAAAGACGTCATCGCCGATCGCGCCAAGAGCGTCGAGATGCCTTTCGTAAACGAACGCTGGCCGGGCGGCATGCTCACCAACTTCCCCACCATCCGCAAAGCTGTCAAGAAGATGACCACCATCGACAAGATGAGCAAGGACGGTACGTTCGACAACCTGTCGAAGCGTGAGAAACTGCAGATTACCCGTCAGCGCGCCAAGCTCGAGAAGAACCTCGGTTCAATAGCTGACCTGAGCCGTCTTCCGTCAGCACTCTTCGTAGTTGACGTGATGAAAGAGCACATCGCCGTTGCAGAGGCTAACCGTCTGGGTATACCCGTATTCGGCATCGTCGACACCAACTCAAACCCTGAGAACATCGACTTTGTAATCCCCGCCAACGATGACGCTTCAAAGAGCATAGAGATAATTCTTGACACTGTAGTAGCCGCTATCGCCGAAGGTCTGCAGGAACGCAAGATAGAGAAACTCGACAACGACGAGCCCGAAGAGGAAGAGGCAGCAGCCCCCGCTCCCGGCAAACGTCGTCGCGTACGCCGCAACGAGAACGCCGAAGCCCCCAAAGCAGAAGCCCCCGCTGAAGAAGCAAAGGCAGAAGCTCCGGTAGAAGCAGCACAGCAGACTGAAGAGGCTCCCAAAGCCGAGTAACAGTCAGGAACAATATTAACCGCGGGGCTTCGGCCACGGAGCTCCGCACCCTAAATCAAAATTGACAATGGCAGTAAGCATTGAAGATATTAAGAAACTGCGTCAGATGACCGGCGCAGGCATGATGGACTGCAAGAACGCCCTTGCCGAGACCGGCGGCGACATTCAGGCTTCCATAGAGATAATCCGCAAAAAAGGTCAGGCTGTTGCCGCTAAGCGCGAAGACCGTCAGGCCGCCGAAGGTTGCGTTTTCGCAGGCACCAATGGCAATTTCGCAGCCGTTGTAGCTCTGAAGTGCGAGACGGACTTCGTTGCCAAGAACGAATCATTCCGCACCCTCACCCGCGAAATCCTTAACGCTGCCCTCAAAGCACAGCCCAAAGACCTCGAAGCCCTCAAAGGTCTGGCCATGGAAGATGGCCGCACCGTAGCAGAGCACATCACCGACGAGATTGGTAAAACCGGTGAGAAGATGGAACTTGGCGTTTACGAGTGCCTCGAAGCTCCCACCGTATCGGCTTACGAGCACCTCGGCAACAAACTCGCCACAATAGTTGGTCTGAGTGAAGAAGTTGCTGACCTGCAGGTAGGCAAAGAGATTGGCATGCAGGTAGCAGCCATGAATCCCATCGCACCCAACCGCGAAAGCGTTCCCCAGTCGGTTATCGACGAGGAGCTGAAAGTGGCCATTGAGAAGACCCGTCTGGAGCAGGTTAAGAAAGCCGTTGAGGCAGCCCTGAAGAAAGCCGGCTTCAACCTTTACATTGCCGAGAGCGAAGAGCACATCAACGAAGGCATCATGAAGGGTTACATCACCGAAGAGGATGCAGTGAAGATTCGCGAAATCAAAGAGAAGACAGCCGCCGAGAAGGAGAAGAACATGCCCGAGCAGATGATTACCAACATCGCACAGGGCCGTCTGAAGAAATTCTTCAAAGAGACTGTACTCATGGAGCAGGAATTCCACCGCGACGCCAAAATCACCGTCGGTGAATACCTGAACAGCGTCAACAAAGGCCTTACCGTAGTAGCCTTCAAGCGCGTAAACCTCAACCAGGACTAATTCCGCAGACTTATAAAAACAGATCGGCAGCGTTTTTGATACTGCCGATCTGTTGCTTTTCTATCTACCGAGAAGTTTATTCGCAAAGGTATAGGGCAAAAGCAACAAGCCGGTTGAATTCACTCCTGCAGAATTTGACAATTAGGGGAAGCGCCGAAGGTTGGATGGCGCTTCCCCTAATTGTAATGGTGATATTGAGAACGTTAGAAGTTATAGCCGATGCCGATGCTCATTCTATTTTCGTGAAGTTTGACATTATCGAAGGAAGTTTCGTTGATGTCTAAAATGTATTTGTCTTTTGCCATGTCGAGCAAACCGAAGGCACCTTTTATGCCGCAAAAGAAATGCCCGTAGGTGATGCCTAAGCCAACGTTCCAGTTCAGGCCTACACGGTGATATTGCCCGTGATCTCCATATTGATTGTAACTTTCTACAATGCCGTAGTTCTTTTTCTGTCTGCTCCAGATGCCCAGATCCAACTCCGGACCGGTGAATACTGAGAGCCTCACCCCGTTGACGAAATCGAAATGGTAACCGACCATGACAGGTACACGGAAGCCGAAACGATGCATTCTGCTTTTGAATGCTATTTTGTAATCGCTATCGGGTCCCGGCGTTGCAAAATAATCATCAAAGTTGACCGTGTTGGTGTTGTAGTAGAGAGAGATTCCCGGTTCCAGGAATAGGTTACCTTTCAGAGGCAGGTTGTATATGCCTCCTAAATCTATGCCACCTCCTGTTTTCATTTTGTCGCCGTCATACTTAAGGCCGTCGGAAGTAGAGGCTTTAAAAGTACAGGGGAACATGATGTCGCCATACGCTCGCAAACCGAAGTAGGCGCGGTTGGAAGGGTTATCCACGGTGTTTTGTGCCTGTATGGCACTGACGCCAAACAACACCGCAAGCAAGATGATTACTTTCTTTATAGTGATGAGTGATGGGGTTAGTAAAATTTGAATTTTGAAGACGAAAAGGTTTCCGACTTCAAGTCTATGTCGCAAAGGTATAAAATATTTCTAAATCCACCAACTTGACAAGAAAGTTTGCGGGTAATAAATCTCTTATCGTTTAATCAGCTAAGTCATTTTTGATAGCCGTAATTATTTCATATTTATTCAGATTTATGGCAAAAAATAAGCTTCAGTTGCGGTTGCATACACGCACCTGAAGCGGAAAATTTAGATGAGGGAAAGACTTGTTAGCTGTCAGATTCGGCGTCTGAGGCGCTGTCTGAGTCGCTGTCGGAATCAGAATCTTCGGTAGGGGCCTTCTCCGTCTTGGTCAGCTTGTAGAGCCGGTTGAAGGTGAGAAGGACCGAGGAGGAAAGACCAATCTCGTATGAAGTGGTCTTCTTTCGGATGCTGATGATCTTAACGTCAGGATAATTGTCTGCTACGTACTTGCGAATCTTGGCCGGTATCAAGTCTTCCGGAATGGCCTTGCGCTTGCTCGTTACGTACGTCCATTTGCCCTTGTTTGAGAATTCAATCTTGATACCGTTGGTGAGACGGACATCGTAGTCGGTCTTCTTCAGCAGATGACGGTCGATTTTTATTGAACTCACTTTGGCCTTCGGGAAATAATCCGTGAGCATCTGTTGCGCCTCCTCAGGGAGCTTGTCGTGGCTGATGGTATAGCTGTCGATGAAGGCGCTTGCCGTGGTTGCCGACAGCAACACGGCCATCATAAGAATAATTATCTTTTTCATAGTCTTGCAATTATGTATTGTCAATGCTATAACGCGGCGTGTCCGTTAAAGTTTTGCCCGGGGGCCTTTCCTCTAAACCTCTCTGAGACTTGATTTGAGTCAATATTCAGCCCCTGATATAGCCTTGGAGGGCGAAAAAATATGTTTTATAACATAATATTTTGCATTTTTCTCCGGTTTTTATATTACTATTCGGCCGAAAGTTATTACTTTTGCAGCGGATAACGTTTTCAGGCCCCTCGCCCGTAGATGCCGGAATAGAGAGGGGGATCATCTTAAGGTAAAAGTTCAAAAATGAACAACAATGAAGTCTCTGTGATGTTCGCCACCGACGAACATCTGAAATATGCACCGTTGATAGTCGAGTTAATCTATAACTCGGCCTTACAACGCGGCACAGGAATAGCACGTCGCACGCCGGAGTATATTGCCGATAAGATACGCCGCGGTAAAGCCGTGGTGGCCATGTATGGCGAGCGCCTCATCGGGTTCAGCTACATAGAGAGCTGGGACCACGGCGATTATGTGGCAACATCGGGTTTGATTGTAGACCCCGAGTTCAGAAAACTGGGACTTGCCGGACGTATAAAGATGAAGACCTTTGAGCTGGCCAGGCGCCGGTTTCCCTACGCACGCATTTTCTCCATCACCACCTCATTGCCGGTGATGAAGCTCAACTCGCGTTTAGGCTATAAGCCCGTAACCTTCTCCGAGCTGCCCCAGGAAGAGGAATTCTGGAACGGCTGTCAGGGATGCGTCAATTACGACATTCTGCAGCGTAACAACCGCCGGATGTGCCTCTGCTACGGGATGCTCTTCGACCCCGAGGCCGAAATCAAACGACCGTCGCCCTTTATCGCCTACCGCACATGGCTGAAGAATAAATTCGCCAAGATGTTCCACCTCAGGCGGTGAGAACGGCCCGAAGCCAACACCCAATCCGAAACCCATTACAACTGCCGGACAATGCCGATTACAGAGGCATTGCCGGAGACGGATTTTTTCATTTTTCACAATCGCAACATATTTTTAGACCCCATTCAACAAAAAATGTTAATGCCGGTGAAATGAAAACTAATATGCGTAAGGCTCTGCAAAGAACAGAATTTTTAACAATTCCATCAAAAGAGAGCTTAACCAGACCTCAAAATAAATTTTAATTATGGCACCAAAACACAAGACTGAAGTTACTCCGGTCTCGCAGGGTTGGGCGCTTTTTGCCAAGTTTCGTCGGTTACATAGCTCGCTATGCGCCCTCCTCAACTTGCAAAAATCACCTCAGCCCTGCGACCCCGGCGTTAACATTTTTTGTGGAATGGGGTCTTAAACGCAACAAGATATGCAGAAGAAAAAAGTAGTACTCGCCTTCAGGGGCGGCCTCGACACCTCCTATTGCGCCATGTATCTGAGCAAAGAATTAGGCTATGAGGTGCATACCGCCGTGGCAGACACGGGTGGATTCTCGCCCGAAGAGCTTCAGGAAATAGAACGTAAGGCCAAAGCCTTAGGGGCAGCCTCGCACACCGCTTTGCGCATTGAAGACGAGTATTACCGACGTTGCATCCGCTTCATGATTGCCGGCAATGTGCTGCGCAACGGCACATACCCCATCAGCGTGTCGTCCGAGCGCACCTTCCAGGCCATAGCCATAATAGAGCACGCCAAGAAAATAGGCGCAGAGGCAGTGGCACACGGTTCCACGGCCGCCGGCAACGACCAGGTGCGTTTTGACCTCACATTCCAGATTTTAGCACCCGAGATAGAGATTATCACCCCTACCCGCGACCTGGCGCTGACGCGTGCCGAAGAGATAGATTATCTGGCAAAGCACGGCTATGTGGCCGACTTCCGCAAGATGGATTACAGCATCAACAAAGGTCTTTGGGGAACAAGTGTGGGTGGCAAAGAGACCCTCCACTCAGAGCAGACCTTGCCCGAAGAGGCATGGCCATCGCAGCTCACCGAGACCGAACCCCGCAAACTGCGGCTCACCTTCACCAAAGGCGAGCTGACAGCTGTTGACGGCAAGACATTTGACCGACCTACCGACGCCATCCGTGCCGTGGAAGCCATCGGTTCTCGCTTCGCCATTGGCCGCGATATGCACCTGGGCGACACCATTATAGGCATCAAAGGTCGTGTGGCTTTCGAAGCCGCCGCTCCTATGCTCATCCTCGGCGCCCACAAATATCTGGAGAAACACACCCTCAGCAAGTGGCAGCAATACTGGAAAGACCAGATAGGCACATGGTATGGAATGCAGCTGCACGAAGCCTGCTATCCGGAGCCTGTGATGCGCGATATGGAACAATTCCTTATCTCATCGCAGCAACATGTGAGCGGCACTGTGGAGCTGTTGCTCAGACCCTATACCTTCTCGCTGATTGGCGTGGAGACCCCCTGCGACCTGATGAAGACCGGAATGGGTGATTATGGCGAGGTAAGCACCGGCTGGAATGCCGATGACGTGAAAGGCTTCACCAAACTCACGGCCAACCCCATGAAGATTTACCGCAATATGCTCAAACGCAACGGAGAAGTATGATAAAGATAGGAATAACCGGAGGAGCCGGATATGCAGCCGGTGAGCTGATACGCCTTCTGGTGAATCATCCGCAGGCACAGATTGAGTGGGTGCAGTCGGCCAGTCATGCCGGCACATTGCTGACGTCGGTACACAACGGACTCGAAGGTGACACCGACCTCCGTTTCAGCGCCGACTGCAACCTCGGCAACATCGATTTGCTCTTTCTCTGCTCAGGCCATGGCAAAAGCAGCGAGTTCTGGCAGCAGCATCAGCGTCCTGCCACGCTGCGCGTCATAGACCTGGCGCAGGATTTCCGCGACGGCCACGACGGTTACGTCTACGGCCTCCCCGAGCTGAACGCCAAAAAGATAGCCAAGGCCCTCTCCGTGGCGAATCCCGGCTGTTTCGCCACAGCCATAGAACTGGCTCTGCTGCCACTGGCGTCGGCGGCGCTGTTGCCTGCCGAAGTCTCAGTAACGGCTCTTACCGGCTCCACAGGTGCCGGAGTGCTGCCCGCTCCCTCTACCCATTTCAGCTGGCGGCAAGACAACGTTTCCGTCTATAAGCCCTTTACCCATCAGCATTTGGCAGAGATTGTGGCCACCCTGCGCACCCTCTCGCCCTGCTCCACACCCCGCATTGACTTCATCCCCGTGCGAGGCAGTTTCACCCGCGGCATCTATGCCATGCTCACTATGGAGGCGCCACTCACTGAGAGGGCCCTGAACGACCTCTATGCGGAGTTCTACAAAGATGCTGCCTTTACCCGCCTTTCGGAAAAGGATGTCGACCTCAAACAGGTTATCAACACCAACAAAGCCCTGATTCACCTCACCGTCTCCGACGGGCGCCTGCTGGTGGTTTCGGCCATTGACAATCTGCTCAAAGGCGCTTCCGGGCAGGCCGTGCAGAATATGAACATTATGTTCGGTTTGCCCCAGAAAACCGGACTGCAACTCAAATCCTCGACATTCTAAGTTATGAAAATGCTTGACGTATATTCCCTCTTCGACGTGGAACCGGTGCGCGCCACCGGCTGCCGCGTCTTCGTAAAGGGAGATAATGAACCATATCTTGATTTCTATGGCGGACACGCCGTTGTGAGCATAGGCCATTGCCATCCCCGCTGGGTCAGCGCCGTGGCACAGCAGGCTGCGAGCCTCCCCTTCTACTCCAACTCCGTAATCAACAGCAAACAACAGGAACTGGCTGACAGACTCGGCGCCGCAAGCGGTTATGACGACTATAACCTCTTCCTGGTGAACTCCGGCGCAGAGGCCAACGAGAATGCCTTCAGAGTGGCGTCGATGACAACCGGCCGCGACCGTGTCTTAGCCATGGGCAAAGCCTTCCACGGACGCACCGCCGGCGCTGTGGCCGCCACCGACAATGCCAAAGTGCGGTCGGCGTTTGCTATGGCTGATAAGGTCGATTTCACAGACCTCAACGATATTGCCGCCGCTGAGAAGGCCCTCTCCTCGCGCCGCTATGCCGCCGTGATTGTTGAGCCGATTCAGGGCGTGGGCGGCATACGCGTGGCTACTGACGATTTCCTGCAAAGCCTGCGCCGACTCGCCACAGAAACCGGCACGTTGCTGATTACCGACGAAGTGCAGTGTGGCTATGGCCGCTCGGGCAAGTTCTTTGCCCATCAGTACAGCCAAATCCGTCCCGACATCATCACCATGGCTAAAGGCATCGCCAACGGCTTCCCCATGGGCGGACTGCTCATTGCCCCGCAATATACAGTTGGCAAAGGTATGTTGGGCACCACCTTCGGCGGCTCGCATCTGGCATGCGCGGCTGCTTGCGCAGTGCTCGACGTAATGGCCGACGAGGAGCTTGTGGAGAATGCACGCGTCACGGGTCAGTATCTCATTGACTCGCTGAAGAGCATTAAGGGCCTGGGCGAGGTGCGCGGCAAAGGCTTTATGGTGGGTATGGATGTGGAAGGCTCGGCCGCCGACCTGCGCCGCCGCCTGCTCCATGAACATCGCATCTTCACCGGAGGCGCCGGGGAGCATACCGTGCGCCTGCTGCCCCCTCTCTGCACCGGAAAAGCAGAGGTGGATATTTTAATTGACAAACTCTCAAAATCGCTGAACCGATGAAGCATTTCACAAGCGTTGCCGACGCCGGTAACCTGCAGGCCTTACTCGCCGAAGCACAGCAGATAAAAGCTGACCGGTATGCCCTGACAGATTTAGGGAAAAACCGCACCCTCCTCATGATTTTCTTCAACTCCAGTCTCCGCACACGCCTCTCTACGCAGAAAGCTGCCATGAACCTGGGTATGAACACCATGGTGCTCGACGTGAATCAAGGCGCCTGGAAACTCGAAACGGAGAGGGGAGTGGTGATGGACGGCGACAAAGCCGAGCATCTGCTTGAGGCAATACCCGTAATGGGCGCTTACTGCGATATCATTGGCGTGCGCACCTTCGCATCTCTCACCGACCGCGAGGCAGATTATCGCGAGGATGTGCTGAACCAGTTCATGCGCTACTCCGGGCGCCCCGTGGTGAGCATGGAAGCCGCCACACGTCATCCCATGCAGAGCCTCGCCGACCTTATCACCATAGAGGAGCATAAAACAAATAAACGCCCGAAGGTAGTACTCACCTGGGCAGCTCATCCCCGTGCGCTGCCTCAGGCTGTGCCCAACTCCTTCGCCGAATGGTGCAACGCCGCCGATTACGACCTGGTGATTACGCATCCCGAAGGCTACGAACTGGCGCCGCAGTTTGTGGGGAAGGCTCGGGTGGAATATGACCAGCGAAAAGCCTTTGAGGGTGCAGACTTCATCTACGCCAAAAACTGGAGTCCGTATAATGCCGCCAACTATGGCAAGGTAATCTGCAAAGACCCTTCATGGACCGTTGACGACGACAAGATGGCCCTCACCGACAACGCCTTTTTCATGCACTGTCTGCCCGTGCGCCGCAATATGATTGTTACCGACTCGGTGATAGAGTCGCCGCGCAGCCTGGTGATTCCCGAAGCCGCCAATCGCGAAATTTCGGCTCAGGTAGTGCTGAAACGGATGCTTGAGCAACTATGACAAACCCTATTCACATATATAAGATAGGTGGCAGCATCACCGATTGCCCGGAGCGTCTTGCCGCTTTCATCAACGAGTTTCAGGTCGATGACCGCCCTAAGATTCTCGTGCATGGCGGCGGCAAGGAGGCAACATCTCTGGCCAAAGCCCTCGGGCTGCAGACCCGGATGATTGACGGGCGCCGCGTTACCGATGCCGAAATGCTCCGTGTGGTGGTGATGGTCTATGCCGGATTAATCAACAAACGCCTCGTGGCTTCCTTGCAAAGTAAAGGTTGCAACGCAATAGGCCTCACCGGCGCCGACGGAAATCTCGTCAGAGCAGTTCGCCGCAAGCCTCAGCCGGCCGATTTCGGCTTCGTGGGCGACATCTCGCCCGAAGGCGTAAACGTGGATATGATTAACCGGCTGCTGCAACAGGGTCTCACCCCGGTGTGCTGTGCCATTGCCCATGACGGCGACGGCACACTGCTCAACTGTAATGCCGACGGTGTGGCCTCGGCGCTGGCAACCGCTCTGGCGAAAGCCGGACACACGGTTAGCCTGCGTTATCGGTTTGAACTGCCCGGAGTGCTGGCAAATGCCGCCGACAAAGAGTCAGTAATTGGCATCATCACACCCTCCTCAGCCCGGGAGCTGAAGAGCAGGGGAGTGGTGAGCGGCGGCATGCTGCCTAAAATTGACAGCGCCCTGAAGGCGTTGGAAAAGGGTGTGATGGAAGTACAGATTGGCAAAACTGTTATCACCAATGACTGAGCGGGAAGTGCAAATGGTGGACTTGCTCAGCCAAATGATCGCCACCCCATCGGTAACCGGCAATGAGGAGGCCGTGTCAGACCTGCTTACAAAGTACCTGAGCAGCCTGGGTTGTGCCCCGCGGCGTTTCGGCCTGAATGTGGTGGCGCTGAGCGATGATTTCAACAGCTCGCGTCCTACCCTGATGCTCAGCTCCCATCTCGACACCGTGGCACCGGTGGCCGGATGGCAGCGCGATGCTTTTAGCCCTGTTGTTGAGGGAGAGCGCCTGTATGGATTGGGCAGCAATGATGCCGGTGGCAGCGTGGTGGCTCTCACAACAACCTTTCTGCAGATGCGCGGAGAGACGTTGCCGGTGAATCTGCTGTTGGCCCTGACGGTGGAGGAGGAACGCGGCGGCAGCGGCGGCATGCGTGCCCTGTTGCCCGCCTTGGACGCCGCCGGCATAAGAGTGAACATGGCGTTGGTGGGAGAACCGACGTCGCTGGAGTGTGCCGTGGCCGAAAGGGGACTCGTGGTGCTTGACTGCGAGACACGCGGCATTGCCGGTCATGCAGCCCGCAACACCGGACGTAACGCCCTCTATGCCGCCCTCGACGACATCGACCGCCTGCGCCGTATGACAATGCCTGCGCCGTCGCCCACACTCGGTCCGGCACGCCTCGCCGTAACGCAGATTGAAGCCGGCAGTCGGCATAACGTGATTCCGGATCTGTGTAAGTGGGTGGTGGATATCCGCACTACCGATACCTGCACAAATGAGATGGCTATAGAAGCCGTCAGAAATCAACTCGGTAGTGACACCACTGCCACACCCCGTTCCACACGCATAAGGGCGTCGGCAATCAGCCCGGAGCATCCCCTGACAAAAGCCGTGGCGAAAGCCGGTGTAAAATGTGTAACGTCGGCCACTACATCCGATATGTCGCTGCTTCACAACATCCCGTCGGTGAAAATGGGCCCGGGGCATTCGCACCTCTCGCATACACCCGACGAATATCTGCCTCTGCCAATGCTCAAAGAGGCGTTACAGCTTTATTCAACCGTAATCCGCAATATACAGATATGAACCTCTGGGACAAGGGTTTTGAACCTGACCAACTGATAGAACAATTTACTGTGGGCGCTGACCGCGACCTCGATTTGGCACTTGCCCCCTACGATGTGCAAGGCTCTCTGGCACACATCAAAATGCTCCATTCGATAGGGCTGCTGACAGCCGACGAACTGCAGGTGCTCACTGAGGCACTGAACGATATTGCCGCACAGATAGAGCGAAATGAGTTCGAGATTGAGCCGGATGTGGAGGATGTACATTCGCAGGTGGAGTTTCTGCTCACGCGGCGCCTTGGCAGCCTGGGAAAGAAGATTCACGCCGGCAGGTCGCGCAATGATCAGGTGTTGGTCGACCTCAAACTCTTTTACAGAGCCGCAATACGGTGCGTTGCCGGGCTCACGGAGCAGCTCTTTGACGTGCTTCAGCAGCTCAGTGAGAAGCATAAAGACTGCCTGATGCCCGGCTATACACATTTGCAGATGGCCATGCCGTCGTCGGCCGGATTGTGGTTTGGCGCATACGCAGAGACGCTGGTCGATGACATGGAACTGCTGTTGGCGGCACACAGAATTGCCAATCAGAACCCGTTGGGCTCGGCCGCCGGATATGGCTCGTCGTTCCCACTCGACAGACAAATGACCACCGAGCTGCTTGGCTTCCGCACCTTACATTATAATGTGGTGGCAGCCCAGATGAGTCGGGGAAAGACCGAACAGGCTCTTGCGGCTGCTCTTGCCGCTGTGGCGACAACCCTCGGACGGCTGGCCGGCGATGTCTGTCTGTTTATGTGCTCGAACTTTGCGTTTGTGTCGCTGTCCGACCGCTTCACCACCGGCTCGTCGATAATGCCTCACAAGAAGAACCCGGATGTGTTTGAGATTATGCGCGGACGATGCTCGCGTCTGCAGGCCCTTCCCGGAGAGGTGGCCATGCTCCTGGCGCATTTGCCGCAGGGTTACAACCGCGATTTGCAGCTGCTCAAAGACATCACCTTCCCGGCAATCACACAGCTCGAAGATTGTCTGAATATGGCAATTTTCATCCTGCCTTATCTGCAGGTTAAGGAAGGCATCCTCAACGACGAGCGTTATGACTGCCTTTTCACGGTGGAAGAAGTGAACAGGCGCGTCAACGAGGGTACCCCGTTTCGCGATGCCTACCGACAGGTTGGCATAGAGGTGCAAAACGGCACTTTCAAAGCAAGCCGCGATATCTGCCATACGCATATGGGCAGTATGGGGAATCTCGCCAATGACCTCATACGTGCCAAAATAACAGAAGTTGTGGCCCGGTTTGACAGAAATTGAGCCTCAGACGGCAATTTCTACCCCAATAAGGGCGGCTGCTCTTGACAACGCATAAAATTTGTATTACCTTTGTGCTTTAAAAGGTGTTTGCGGAGCCGGAGCAGCTCGGAATCCTTTTTTACTTTATACACTTTTTTTCCACTGAGAATATGTGCGGAATTGTAGGATATATAGGTAACGGCAATGTCTATGACGTGCTCATAAGAGGACTTAAACGTCTGGAATACAGAGGATATGACAGCGCAGGTATTGCATTACTTACTCCCAATAATAAAATCAACGTTTACAAGACCCGCGGCAAAGTGTCGGCGCTTGAGAGCTTCTGTCGCGACAAATCGACCGATGCGCGTCTGGGCATAGCGCATACCCGCTGGGCAACTCACGGCGAGCCCAACGACACCAACGCACACCCGCATTTCAGCGAGGATGGCAATCTGGCGCTGGTGCACAACGGCACGATAGAGAATTTCAAAGTACTGAAGGATGCTCTGCAGCAACACGGGGTGAACTTCCACACCGAGACAGACACCGAGGTGCTGGTGCAGCTCATCGAGTTCATCAAAGTGCAGAATGGCTGCTCGCTGCTCGATGCCGTGCGCGAGGCCCTGAAGCAAGTGGTTGGTGCTTACGCAATGGCCGTTATCGACCGCAATGAGCCTGACCAGATAATAGCAGCCCGCAAAAGCTCACCCTTGGTGGTGGGTATCGGCGAAGATGAGATGTTCTTGGCCTCAGACGCCACTCCGTTTGTGGACTGCACCAAAAATGTGGTTTACATTGACGACGAGCAGATAGCAATCATAAAGAAAGGTGAGCCTCTGCGCATAGTCGATTTTGAGAACAAGGAATCGAAGGTTGACGTAAAGCAGCTTGAATGGTCCATCTCGCAGCTGGAGAAAGGCGGCTATACGCACTTCATGCTGAAGGAGATTTTTGAGCAGCCTGACACGCTGCGCGACTGTATCCGCGGCCGCGCCGTTGCCGACCAGGGAAAGGTGATTCTCAACGGCGTGCTCAGCAATAAGGATAAGTTCCTGAACGCCAACAGAATCATCATAGTGGCCTGCGGCACATCGTGGCATGCCTCGTTGTTGGGAAAATCGCTGATTCAGGAGTTCTGCCGCATTCCCGTGGAAGTGGAATATGCTTCGGAATTCCGCTACTCCAAACCGGTGATAACAGATAAGGATGTGGTGATAGCCGTGTCGCAGTCGGGCGAAACCGCCGACACCCTGGCCGCCATTCAGATAGCCCGCGAAAAGGGAGCTTTCGTTTATGGCATAAGCAATGTGGTAGGTTCGTCGATACCCCGCAATACCGACTCCGGCACCTACATCCATGTGGGTCCCGAAATAGGTGTGGCCTCTACAAAGGCATTTACCGGCCAGGTAATGGTGCTGACGCTGCTGGCACTGACCATAGCTCAACTCAAAGGCTCAATCAGCCAGGAGAAGATTGACAGTATGCTGCAGAGCATTGTCAAGATGCCCGATTATGTGAGCGAAGTGCTGAAGCTCGACAAGCAGATACAGCGTCTGTCGTTAATCTTCACCTACGCCCGCAACTTCATCTATCTGGGCCGCGGGTATTCATATCCGGTGGCTCTGGAAGGCGCCCTGAAGCTGAAAGAGATAAGCTACATTCACGCTGAAGGCTATCCGGCAGCCGAGATGAAACACGGACCCATTGCCCTGATTGACCAGGAGATGCCCACGGTAATCATAGCACCCAAAGACCATCTCTACACCAAGATTGTGAGCAACGTTGAGCAGATAAAGGCTCGCGGCGGCAGCATCGTGGCCATAGTAACCAAAGGCGACACCATAATCCGCGGCATCGCCGACCATGTTCTTGAGGTGCCTGACGTGCCCGAAGCCCTCACACCCATCATCACATCTATTCCGCTGCAGCTTCTCAGCTATTATATAGCCGTGAACAAAGGCAAGGATGTGGATATGCCGCGCAATCTGGCAAAGTCGGTAACGGTGGAATAACCTCCATGCCGAAAAAGCAACGAAATTAAGAGAAGAGATAGGACCTTATAAGACGGCCGCAAAAGGCGCAGTCTTATAAGGTTTATCAAATCAGGGGAAAGCTGAGCAATAAAAATTCAAAAACGGGTAAAAATTTTTCTGAGGCCGAAAGTGCTGTAAATCAATAAGTTGCGACTTGTGTTTAGGTTTGCTGAAGAAATTTTTTGAATTTTTTATCCGGAAACATTTGGTGGGTAAGGAAAAACTTATTAACTTTGCACCCGTAATTGAGATGCGACCTACAAAGGGTGCCAAGAGAGGCTGAAAGAAAGCATCGGAACAAAAGGGCGAATACCAGAGTGGCCAAATGGGGCAGACTGTAAATCTGCTGGTTTATACCTTCGGTGGTTCGAATCCATCTTCGCCCACTAATTGGCCAAAGGGAGATGCGGAAGTAGCTCAGTTGGTAGAGCATTAGCCTTCCAAGCTAAGGGTCGCGAGTTCGAACCTCGTCTTCCGCTCCAATTAAACAATGCCTATGTAGCTCAGGGGTAGAGCACTTCCTTGGTAAGGAAGAGGTCGCGGGTTCAAATCCCGCCATCGGCTCCAACTTTTTCGACTTAGAGATTCTCTCTCTTCAACCGGAGGAAGGGATTCTCTCTCTTCTACCGGAAGAACATAAAAACAAAAATTACACCAACATACTATGGCAAAAGAAAAATTTGAAAGAAGCAAGCCGCATGTCAACATAGGCACGATTGGCCACGTTGACCATGGTAAGACTACCCTCACCGCTGCTATTACAAAGGTATTGGCAGAAAAGGGTCTGTCTGAGCTTCGCTCTTTCGACTCCATCGACAACGCTCCTGAGGAGAAGGAACGTGGTATCACCATCAATACTGCTCACGTAGAATATCAGACCGAGAATCGCCACTATGCACACGTGGACTGTCCGGGACACGCTGACTACGTTAAGAACATGGTTACCGGTGCTGCTCAGATGGACGGCGCTATCATCGTGGTTGCCGCTACCGACGGCCCGATGCCCCAGACTCGCGAACACATCCTTCTGGCCCGTCAGGTGAACGTGCCCGCATTGGTAGTGTTTATGAACAAGTGTGACATGGTTGACGACGAGGAGATGCTCGAACTCGTTGAAATGGATATGCGCGACCTGCTCAGCCAGTACGACTACGACGGCGACAACACCCCGGTTATCCGTGGTTCTGCTCTCGGTGCTCTTAACGGAGAACCTGAATGGGTAGAGAAAGTGATGGAGCTGATGCAAGCAGTTGATACTTGGATCCCGCTGCCTCCGCGCGACGTTGACAAACCCTTCCTGATGCCTGTTGAGGACGTCTTCTCAATCACCGGCCGTGGCACCGTTGCTACAGGTCGTATCGAAGCCGGCCGCGTTAAGGTAGGTGATGAGGTTCAGATTCTCGGCCTGGGTGCTGACCGCAAATCGGTTGTTACCGGTGTTGAGATGTTCCGCAAGATCCTTGACGAGGGTGAAGCCGGCGATAACGTTGGTCTGCTCCTCCGCGGTATCGACAAGAACGAGGTTAAGCGTGGTATGGTAATCTGCCATCCCGGACAGGTTAAGCCTCACGATCACTTCAAAGCTCAGGTTTATATCCTGAAGAAAGAAGAAGGTGGCCGTCACACCCCGTTCCACAACAACTATCGTCCTCAGTTCTACATCCGTACGCTTGACGTAACCGGCGAGATCAAACTTCCGGAAGGTGTAGAGATGGTAATGCCCGGTGACAACGTTGAAATCGACGTTAAGCTCATCACTCCGGTAGCATGCGACGCAGGTCTGCGTTTCGCTATCCGTGAAGGCGGCCGCACCGTAGGTTCAGGCCAGATCACAAGCGTAATCGACGACTAAGAATCAGTAAGGCACTAAGCCTTGGAAACAAATAAAGGGCTTTCCGGCCAAATGAAGTTGGAAAGCCCTTACTTACGGGAATAGCTCAGTCGGTAGAGCACTGGTCTCCAAAACCAGGTGTCGGGAGTTCGAGCCTCTCTTCCCGTGCCAATTATAATAAGAAATGAAACTGATACAGGACATAAAGGAATCTTATAACGAGCTTGTGTATAAGGTTTCTTGGCCAACTCAAAAACAGCTTATCAATAGCTCTGTGCTGGTGCTGATTGCTTCCATCGTGCTGGCTGTTTTTATATGGGCTGTGGATAAGATTTTTGAGCTTCTGATGGAGCTTGTCTACAGTGTCGCATAAGTAAAAGACCATGGCTGAAAAGAAGAAAAGATGGTACGTGCTGCGTGCCATTTCAGGCAAGGAGGCCAAGGTCAAAGAGATTCTTGATGCTGCCATCAAGAATTCTACTCTGGGTGACCATGTATCCCAGGTGCTTATACCCACTGAGAAGGTCTATGCAACGCGCAATGGCAAGAAGGTGTTAAAAGACCGTCTTGTCTATTCGGGTTATGTATTTGTAGAGGCTGAGCTTACGGGCGAGGTCATCTACGAACTTCGTAACACAACAAACGTGATAGACTTTCTGCGTGGCCGCGACAAGGGGAGTGCTCCCCAACCGTTGCATGAGTCAGATGTTCAGCACATGCTTGGACAGATAGACGAAGGCAACAGGCCTGTAGATGAGACGGCAGAGGAATTCCGTGTTGGTGAATCGGTGAAGGTAACATACGGACCCTTCTCAGGTATGACCGGCGAAGTAACGGAAATCAATGCAGACCGCCAGAAGATCAAGGTGGAGGTCAAGATATTTGGCCGTTCCACCGATGTAGAGTTGGAAACATCCCAAGTGGAACGCTTGGCTTGATGAGTTGGTTACGCGACCCGTTAAAGAGCAAGCCACTTAAAACTACGTTAAACAAACAACAATCATGGCAAAAGAAATTGCTGGACAGATCAAGCTGCAAATAAAGGGAGGCGCTGCCAACCCGTCGCCGCCGGTAGGTCCCGCCCTCGGCTCCAAGGGCATTAACATAATGGAGTTTTGCAAGCAATTCAATGCCCGAACTCAGGACAAAGCAGGCAAAATTTTGCCGGTAGTAATCACGTATTACACCGACAAGAGCTTTGACTTTGTAGTAAAGACACCTCCGGTAGCCGTACAGCTGAAGGAAGCCGCCAAGATAAAGAGCGGTTCTGCACAGCCCAACCGTACTAAGGTGGCTGAGATAACCTGGGATCAGGTAAAGGCCATTGCAGAAGACAAGATGCCTGATTTAAACTGCTTCACCGTAGCATCTGCCATGCACATGGTAGCGGGTACGGCACGCAGCATGGGTATAACAGTAAAAGGGGCCTTCCCCGAGATGAACTAATAAATCAAGCACATGGCAAAACTGACAAAGAATCAGAAGCTGGCGCTCAGCAAACTTGAGCCGGGCAAGGTTTACACACTTGCCGAGGCAGCTGAAAAGGTGAAGGAGATAACTTTCACCAAGTTCGACTCGTCGCTTGATATCGACGTGCGTCTCGGCGTAGACCCCCGCAAGGCCAACCAGATGGTACGTGGCGTTGTATCGTTGCCTCACGGCACGGGCAAACAGGTTCGTGTTCTCGTGCTCTGCAACCCTGACATGGAAGCCGCCGCAAAAGAAGCAGGCGCTGATTATGTAGGTCTTGACGAATATATCAACAAGATACAGGGTGGCTGGACAGACGTTGACGTCATTATAACTCAGCCTGCGATAATGGGCAAGATTGGTCGTTTAGGCCGTATTCTTGGTCCCCGCGGTCTGATGCCTAACCCCAAGAGCGGTACAGTAACGCAGGACGTTGCAAAGGCTGTGAAAGAGGTTAAGCAGGGTAAGATAGACTTCAAGGTTGACAAAACCGGTATTGTACATGCATCTATTGGCAAAGTAAGTTTCAACGAACAGCAGATGCGCGAGAATGCTCGTGAATTCATCAACACGCTGATAAAGCTGAAACCTGCCACCGCCAAAGGTACATACATCAAGAGCATTTATCTTTCTTCCACTATGAGCCCCGGCGTAAAGGTGGATCCGAAATCTGTTGCCGACAACTAATCATTAAAACGAAAGCACAGCAATGAGAAAAGAAGATAAAGCCCTTATAATAGATAACATCAAGGATACCCTTGGCCAGTATGCATGCTTCTACCTGACGTCGACTCAGGGATTGGATGCAGCGCGCACATCAGAATTGCGTCGTGCCTGCTTCAAGGCCGACATCAAGATGCTTTGTGTGAAGAACACACTTCTTCGCAAGGCTATGGAACAGTGCGACACGGATTACAGCGAGCTGTATGAACTGTTGAAAGGCGAGACGACGTTGCTTCTGAGCAACACGGGCAATGCACCGGCACGTCTTATCAAGGATTTCCGTCAGAAGAAAGAGACGCTTCCCGCACTTAAAGGCGCATACGTAGAAGAGACCGTATATGCCGGCGAGGATCAGCTCGAGACTCTGGCACACATCAAGAGCAAGAACGAACTTATCGCCGATATCGTGGCACTGCTGCAATCACCGGCCAAGAACGTTATCAGCGCACTTCAGAGTGGCGGCAACAAGCTTCACGGCATTCTGGAAACCTTATCAAAAAAAGAAGAAGCTTAACCAACCCAAGTTTAAAAACAATAAAATCCCTATAAAGAGATGGCAGATCTGAAAGCATTTGCAGAACAACTGGTAAACCTGACCGTAAAAGAAGTCAATGAGCTGGCCAACATTCTGAAAGAAGAATATGGCATCGAGCCGGCAGCTGCCGCAGTAGCAGTAGCAGCAGGTCCCGCAGCAGGCGCAGCCGCTGAGGAAGAGAAGACCAACTTCGACGTTATCCTGAAAGCCCCCGGCGCAGCTAAGCTGGCAGTGGTTAAGCTCGTTAAGGAGCTGACCGGTCTTGGCCTGAAAGAGGCTAAAGCTCTGGTTGACGGCGTACCCAGCGCAGTTAAGGAAGGCCTTCCCAAAGCTGAGGCAGAGGGTCTGAAGAAACAACTCGAAGAAGCCGGCGCAGAAGTTGAGCTCAAATAATACATCCTCGCAGAGGTAAAAACGGGTTAAGAACGGCGCTTGAGCGTCCCGTTCTTAACCTTTTTATATCTTTTTGCGGCGGATAGGCGATATTGAGTCTTTTTTACCCGAAGAGGTAAAGTCATTCACCTTCGCAGACTGACAAGAGCTGTCAGTAGGAGAGTAAGGCAGGCAGAAAAGGTGTTCAGAAGCACAAAGAACATCTGAAATCTGACCGGAAGAAGGATATAAAGGCTTGATTGACCCTGGAAGCAAGGCCACGGGTGGTCCGATGTAACCCAAGTGACCGTGCTTTGCGTGTGAAATTTAGGTTGTTTAACCAAATGGCACCGCATTCTTAAACAAATTTTTGATTCCGGCGCAGTGCCGGGCACGAAATTTGTAATTCTATACTGACCGGCTTTGCTCAAGCCATCCGAAGTGAAACTAACAAATAGCTGATTTAAGAAAACAGGATTGTCGTTGAGAAGGTGTTGAAATTGACTCTGTCATACCCCGGGTGCTAACCTGAAAATGATTTAAAGGGTTCAGAAAGTCTTTAATGATGTCGTACTGAAAGAAAACTCAAGTATAGACATTCAGAGAAGAAATTGGCGACAGCTGTACAATGAATCGGCAGACAGGAACAGAAAACACACAAAAGGTTTCAACGGAAAATTTTTTGAAGTAAAGGAGCACAGACCGGCCAGACGGGAGCCGAGAGTTCCCACCATTTTTACCAGACAACAAAACGTATCAATGAGTACCGCTATAACCGAAAAACCGCGCATTAATTTTGCGTCGACCAAGAATCCGATGCCATTCCCGGATTTCCTGGAGGTGCAACTGAAATCATTCCGGGATTTTCTGCAACTTGACACGCCCCCTGAGAAGCGTAAGAAACAGGGTCTGTATCAGGTCTTCGCGGAGAATTTCCCCATTACAGACACGCGCAACAATTTCGTCCTCGAGTTTCTGGACTACTACATAGACCCGCCGCAATACAGCATTGCGGAGTGTCTTGAACGGGGTTTGACCTACAGCGTTCCGCTGAAGGCCAAGCTGAAGCTGTATTGCACCGATCCTGACCATGAGGATTTTGCTACCGTGATACAAGATGTATATCTTGGTCCTATCCCTTACATGACGGACCAGGGCACCTTTATCATCAACGGCGCAGAACGTGTGGTTGTAAGTCAGCTGCACCGCTCGCCGGGCGTATTTTTCGGCCAAAGCATCCATGCCAACGGCACCAAGCTGTATTCGGCACGTATCATTCCGTTCCGCGGTTCGTGGATTGAGTTCGCCACGGACATTAACAATGTAATGTATGCTTACATTGACCGCAAGAAGAAACTGCCTGTAACGACACTGCTTCGTGCCATCGGTCTGGAGAGTGATAAGGACATCATTGAGAAATTTGACCTGGCTGAGGAGGTAAAGCTTACGCCGTCAAATATCAAGAAGATTCTCAATCGCAAGCTGGCGGCGCGTGTGCTGCACACATGGCAGGAGGATTTCTCTGATACGGACACGGGTGAGGTGGTAAGTATCGAACGCAACGAGACCATTGTGGATCGTGGTGAGGTACTCACTGAAGAAAACATACAGGACATACTGGAGAGCGGCGCCAAGACAGTGCTTCTGGAGAAGGAGAATGTGAATTCGGTGGATTATGCCATCATTTTCAACACTCTGCAGAAAGACCCCACGAACACTGAGAAAGAGGCTATCCAGCACATCTACCGACAGCTGCGCAACGCCGAGCCGCCGGACGACGCATCGGCACGCGAGGTCATCACCAACCTTTTCTTCTCGGAGAAGCGTTATGACCTTGGCGAGGTAGGCCGTTACCGCATCAACAAGAAGCTGAACCTGACCACCCCGATGGAGGTGAAGGTGCTGACGCGCGAAGACATCATTGAGATTATCAAATATCTCATTGAGCTTATCAACGCTAAGAGCGACGTTGACGACATTGACCACCTGAGCAACCGTCGCGTGCGCACCGTTGGCGAGCAGCTTTACAACCAGTTTGGCGTGGGTCTGGCACGCATGAGCCGCACCATCAAAGAGCGCATGAACGTGCGCGACAATGAGGTGTTCACTCCCATCGACCTTATCAACGCCAAGACCATTTCATCGGTCATCAATACATTCTTCGGCACGAATGCTCTGAGCCAGTTCATGGACCAGACGAACCCGCTTGCCGAGATTACTCATAAACGCCGTATGTCGGCCTTAGGCCCCGGTGGTCTGAGCCGTGAGCGTGCCGGTTTCGAGGTGCGTGACGTGCATTACACCCACTATGGCCGTCTCTGTCCTATCGAGACCCCTGAAGGCCCGAACATCGGTCTGATTTCGTCGCTCTGTGTATATGCCAAAATCAACAATCTGGGCTTTATAGAGACCCCCTACCGCACGGTTACCGACGGCAAGGTGAATCTCAACAACAACGAGGTTATCTATCTGGCAGCCGAGGTTGAGGAGGGCAAGATGATTGCTCAGGGCAATGCAGAGCTGAACGACGACGGCACCTTTATCAATAATAAGATTAAGGCTCGTCTGGACGCCGACTTCCCCATCGCCTCGCCCGAGCAGGTTGAGCTGATGGACGTCTCGCCCGTGCAGATTGCCTCTATAGCCGCGTCGCTGATTCCCTTCCTGGAGCATGACGACGCCAACCGCGCGCTGATGGGCTCGAACATGATGCGCCAGGCTGTGCCGCTGTTGCGCTCGGAGGCTCCTATTGTGGGCACAGGTATCGAGGGTCAGCTGATTCGCGATTCCAGAACTCAGATTATGGCGGAAGGTGCCGGCGTGATAGAGTTCGTGGACAGCACTACGATACGTATCCGCTACGACCGCACCGAGGACGAGGAATTCGTGGCCTTTGAGCCGGCTGTGAAGGAATATGCCATTCCCAAGTTCCGCCGCACCAACCAGGGTACGACAATCGACCTGCGTCCTATCTGCAAAGTTGGACAGCGTGTGGAGAAGGATGATATTCTCACAGAGGGTTACTCCACGCAGAACGGCGAGCTGGCACTTGGCCGCAACCTCAAGGTGGCATTCATGCCCTGGAAGGGTTACAACTATGAGGACGCCATCGTGCTCAACGAGCGCATGGTTCGCGAGGATATCCTCACCTCTGTGCACGTTGACGAATATACTCTCGAGGTGCGCGAGACGAAGCGCGGTATGGAGGAACTGACCTCCGACATCCCGAACGTTTCGGAGGAGACAACCAAGGACCTCGACGAGCGCGGCATAATCCGTGTGGGCGCCTACGTGAAGCCGGGCGACATCATGATTGGTAAAATCACCCCTAAGGGCGAAAGCGACCCGACGCCGGAGGAGAAACTGCTGCGCGCCATCTTCGGCGACAAGGCCGGCGATGTGAAGGATGCTTCGCTGAAGGCTAATCCGAGCCTTAAGGGTGTGGTAATAGGCACCAATCTGTTCAGCCGCGCCAACAAGAAGAAGACGGGCCGCAAGAGCAGCAATGAACAGCTGCAACAGCTCGACGACGAATATAAGGCTAAACAGGCCGAACTGCTTCAGCTGATGGCATCGAAGATGACTACTCTTCTGGCCGACAAGACGTCGAAGGGCGTCAAAGACTTTATCGGCGATGTGAAGGTGGCTGAAGGTGAGTCGTTCAAGAATGTGAACTTCGCCACGATTGACTACGAGACCATAAACATCAACAACTGGACAGGCGACGAGCGCATAGACAATATGGTAAGCAAAATGATTCCCAATTATCTGCGCAAGAGCAAAGAGATAGAGAGCCAGCTGCGCCGCCGCAAGCTCGACATCACCATCGGCGACGAACTGCCCAGCGGCATCATGCAGATGGCCAAGGTCTACATAGCCAAGAAGCGTAAGATTGGTGTGGGCGACAAGATGGCCGGCCGTCACGGCAACAAGGGTATCGTGAGCCGAGTGGTACGTCAGGAGGACATGCCTTTCCTGGAAGACGGCACGCCGGTAGATATCGTTCTGAACCCGCTGGGTGTGCCTTCGCGTATGAACCTGGGTCAGATTTTCGAGACCGTTCTGGGCTGGGCAGGCCGCGAGTTAGGCGAGAAGTTCTCGACTCCTATCTTCGACGGTGCCACGCTTGACGACCTGAACGCCTGGACCGACAAAGCCGGTCTGCCGCGCTATGGTAAGACTTATCTCTACGACGGCGGCACGGGCGACCGTTTCGACCAGCCTGCCACCGTGGGCGTGATTTACATGCTGAAGCTCGGCCACATGGTCGAGGACAAGATGCACGCACGCTCCATTGGTCCGTACTCGCTCATCACACAGCAGCCTCTGGGCGGTAAGGCTCAGTTCGGCGGCCAGCGTTTCGGTGAGATGGAGGTCTGGGCCCTGGAGGCCTTCGGCGCAAGCCATGTGCTGCAGGAGATTCTTACCATCAAGTCTGACGATGTTACGGGCCGTTCGAAGGCTTACGAAGCCATTGTGAAAGGCGACCCGATGCCTACTCCGGGTATTCCTGAATCGCTCAACGTGCTGCTGCATGAGCTGCGCGGCCTGGGCCTGAAGATTACCCTCGACTGATACTAATCCGCTCCCGGACCCGCAGCACAGTGTTTGTTGCGGTGTCCCGGACGAGTTCATCATATACCTAATTTTTTAAGGAAGGAACTTAAATGGCTTTCAAGAAAGACAACAAGATAAAGACCAACTTTTCCAAGATCACAATCTCGCTGGCATCGCCCGAGGAGATCAAGGCCAGGTCGAGCGGTGAGGTTCTCAAACCCGAAACCATAAACTACCGCACATACAAGCCGGAAACCGACGGCCTCTTCTGCGAGAAGATTTTTGGCCCGGTGAAGGACTATGAATGTCATTGCGGCAAGTACAAACGCATACGTTATAAGGGCATTACTTGCAACAACTGCGGCGTTGAGGTTACGGAGAAGAAGGTTCGCCGTGAGCGTATGGGACACATCGAACTCGTTGTGCCCGTGGCTCATATCTGGTATTTCCGCTCGCTGCCCAACAAAATAGGCTATCTGCTGGGGCTCCCCTCGAAAAAGCTCGACGCAGTGATCTATTATGAGCGCTATGTGGTAATCAACCCGGGTAAGGCGGCCGAAATAGACGAAAAAGGTATTATTGCTCCCGAGAGGCTCGATTTGCTGACCGAGGAGGAGTATCTCGACATAATGGACCGTCTGGGCGAGGAGAACGAGAATCTGCCCGACGATGACCCCAACAAGTTCGTGGCCAAGATGGGCGCGGAGGCTATTCTTGATTTGCTTCGCGACATCGACCTCGATACCCTGTCGTATGAGCTGCGCGACCGCGCCAACACCGACGGCAGCCAGCAGCGCAAGACAGAGGCTCTGAAGCGCCTTCAGGTGGTTGAGAGCTTCCGTGCATCGCGCAACATCAACAAGCCCGAATGGATGATTCTGCGCGCCGTGCCGGTAATTCCGCCGGAGCTGCGCCCGTTGGTGCCCCTGGATGGCGGCCGCTTCGCCACCAGCGATCTCAACGACCTCTATCGCCGCGTAATCATCCGCAACAACCGCCTCAAACGCCTTATCGAGATACAGGCTCCGGAGGTGATTCTGCGCAACGAGAAGCGTTTGTTGCAGGAGGCCGTTGACAGCCTGCTCGACAACTCGCGCAAGGCTTCGGCTGTGAAGAGCGACGTCAACCGTCCGCTCAAGTCGCTGTCAGACAGCCTGAAAGGCAAACAGGGCCGCTTCCGTCAGAACCTGCTCGGTAAACGTGTTGACTATTCGGCACGTTCGGTAATCGTGGTAGGTCCGGAGCTGAAGATGCACGAGTGCGGCATACCCAAACTGATGGCAGCCGAGCTTTACAAGCCCTTCATCATCCGCAAACTCATTGAGCGCGGCATTGTGAAGACCGTGAAGAGCGCCAAGAAGATTGTAGACCGCAAAGAACCGGTGGTTTGGGATATTCTTGAATACGTAATGAAGGGCCACCCGGTATTGCTCAACCGTGCCCCGACACTTCACCGCCTCGGCATCCAGGCCTTCCAGCCCAAGATGATTGAAGGCAAGGCCATACAGCTGCATCCGCTGGCTTGTACGGCATTCAACGCTGACTTCGACGGCGACCAGATGGCTGTGCACCTTCCTTTGGGCAATGAGGCCATCCTCGAGGCTCAGCTGTTGATGCTCGGCGCACACAATATCCTCAACCCTGCCAACGGCGCTCCTATCACCGTGCCGTCGCAGGATATGGTACTTGGTCTGTATTACATCACCAAGCTGCGCCACGGCGACAAGGGCGAAGGCTCCATATTCTACGGCCCCGAAGAGGCTGAAATAGCCTACAACCAGGGTCAGGTAACGCTTCACGCCCCTGTAACCATCGTTGTGGAGGACTTGGACGAGAACGGCAACCGCGTCACTGTGCGCAAAGAGAACACCTCTGTGGGACGTGTACTCTTCAACCAGTATGTGCCCAAGGAGATTGGCTACGTCAACGAAATCATATCGAAGAAGAGCCTCCGCAACATCATCGGCAAGGTCATCAAGACTTGCGGTGTAACCCGTTCGGCTCAATTCCTCGACGACATCAAGAACCTCGGTTACAAGATGGCCTTCAAGGGCGGTCTGAGCTTCAACCTCGGCGATGTCATCATTCCTAAGGAGAAGGCTGAATACGTGGCAGAAGGTAACCGTCAGGTTGAGGAGATTCACAATAACTGGCAGATGGGCTTCATCACCGGTAACGAACGCTACAACCAGGTTATCGATGTATGGACGCACGTCAATACCAAGCTCACCGCCACGCTGATGAAGCAGATGGAGGAAGACCAGCAGGGCTTCAACTCAGTCTTCATGATGCTTGACTCCGGCGCCCGTGGTTCGCGCGACCAGATTCGTCAGCTCTCAGGTATGCGTGGTCTGATGGCCAAACCGCAGAAGAGCGGCAGCGAAGGCGGTCAGATTATCGAGAACCCCATCCTTGCCAACTTCAAGGAGGGTCTGAGCGTGCTGGAATACTTCATCTCCACTCACGGTGCCCGTAAGGGTCTTGCCGACACGGCTCTGAAGACCGCCGACGCCGGTTATCTTACCCGCCGTCTGGTTGACGTGGCTCACGACGTTATCATCAATGAGGAAGACTGCGGCACGCTACGCGGTCTGGAATGTACGGAGATAAAGAACAACGAGGAAGTAGTGGCCACCTTGGGCGAGCGTATCCTTGGCCGCGTGTCGGTTCACGACATCCTTGACCCCGTTACCGAGGAACTCATTGTGGCTGCCGGCGACGAGATTCGCGAGGCTGATGTGGCCCGCATAGAGAAGGCCGGCATAGAGAAGGTGGAGATTCGCTCAGTGCTTACCTGCGAGTCGAAGAAGGGCGTTTGCGCCAAGTGCTACGGCCGCAACCTTGCCACTCACCGCATGGTGCAGAAGGGCGAAGCTGTGGGCGTCATCGCGGCACAGTCAATCGGCGAGCCGGGTACCCAGCTGACCCTGCGTACCTTCCACGTCGGCGGTGTTGCAGGAAACGTCGCTGCTGTGAAAGATGTAACTTCGCGTTACGAAGGTGTGCTTGAGTTTGAAGAGCTCCGCACCATCAAAGACGAGGAAGGCACCGACATCGTTGTGGGACGTATGGGTGAGGTTCGTATCCTCGACCCCAACAAGGGCAATATCCTCACCACCGCCAACATCCCCTACGGCTCGAAGCTCTACTTCGGCCCCGGCGCTACGGTGCATAAGGGTGATATGCTGTTTGAGTGGGACCCCTTCAACGCCGTCATCGTCAACGAAGAAGAGGGTGTTGTACGCTTCGAGAACCTTGAAGAAGGCGTTACCTATCGCGTGGATACCGACGAAGCCACCGGCATGCACGAGAAGATAATGATAGAAAGCAAAGACCGCGCCAAAGTGCCTGCCGCTCAGGTGGTTGACGCTGAAGGCAACATCCTGCGCAGCTACTCGCTGCCCGTGGGTGCTCACCTGCTCATCAACGACGGCGAGCACATCAAGCCCGGCAAGGTCATTGTTAAGATACCGCGTGCCACCGGTAATGCCGGCGACATTACCGGAGGTCTTCCCCGTGTTACCGAGCTGTTCGAGGCCCGTAACCCGTCGAATCCCGCCGTTGTCAGCGAGATTGACGGCGAGGTACGCTTCGGCAAGATTAAACGCGGCAACCGCGAAATCAGCGTGACATCGCGTCAGGGTTACGAAAAGAAATACCTCGTGCCTCTGAGCAAGCAGATTCTGGTGCAGGAGAATGATTATGTCCGCGCCGGCACGCCTCTCAGCGACGGCGCCATTACGCCGGCCGACATCCTCAACATCAAAGGCCCGACGGCGGTGCAGGAATACATCGTCAACGAGGTGCAGGACGTTTACCGTATGCAGGGCGTGAAGATCAACGACAAACACTTTGAGGTGATTGTACGCCAGATGATGCGCAAAGTGCTTATCCTCGACCCGGGCGACACCCGCTTCCTGGAGCAGCAGGTGGTTGACAAACGCGACTTCCACGAGGAGAACGACCGCATCTTCGACAAGAAGGTGGTGGTTGACGCCGGCGACAGCCAGGTGCTCCAGAAGGGTCAGATTGTAACGGCCAAGAAACTGCGCGACGAGAACTCCACGCTGAAACGCAAGGACCTCAAGACAGTGGTTGTGCGTGACGCAGTGCCCGCCACCTCCGAGCAGATTCTGCAAGGTATCACCCGTGCCGCTCTGCAGACAAGCAGCTTCATGTCGGCCGCTTCCTTCCAGGAAACAACCAAGGTGCTCAACGAGGCTGCCATCAACGGTAAGACCGATACCCTTGAGGGCATGAAGGAGAACGTGATTTGCGGACACCTCATCCCCGCCGGCACAGGTCTGCGCGAATACCAGCGTCTGGTAGTAGCAAACGTCGACGATTACAAAGCTCGTCAGGAGGAGGAGAAAGTCAGCTCCGAACCCGAAGATGTCCTCGCAGTTGAGATAACAGAATAAGACAGCAAAAGCAATCCCCATAGCCAACAGGGGAGGGTGTGTAAAACAACAGCATCACACATCCTCCCCTGTTTCCTTCTTGCAATTCACAAACGTAGGTTCCAATCGCTTCCACTTTAAGGCTGAAAAATTGGAAAAATTTGCACCGTTTTTGGAAGTGGGGCATTTCAAGGGCATTTTTGAGGCAAACTTTGATGCTTTTCAGTGCATTTCCTTGCCGCTATAATATTAACTTTGCTTATGAAAATTCCCGAGTGTGTTTGAATTTTGCTTCAGTGGAATCAAATGCCTGACCTGAACGAGCTTCTATCAAGGCTTACAAGTTATAGAGCAAACATACTTTCCATACAATAATGAGTCGGTTTAACGGATTCTGGCCGGCCTCATCACAGAATCTAACATACAGAGTCCCTAACAACAGCATGAAACATCGTTTACTCACATTTGGAGTATTATCCACAGTCTTAGCTGCAGGAGTAATGGCATGGCAACAGAAACCTGTTGCCGAAGTGACAGTTCCCAATCCGGCCACCGGCAAACAAGAAGTAGTTTCCTCCGTCTACATGGCACCTGAATCGCAGGCGCCCAAATTCGCCTCCTCGGCCGACTCAGCAACAGTAACCGTGAAATGGACACTGGCAAAGACCGCCACCGACAGCTGCATCGCCGACAAAAATCCGCGTATGTTGTTCTTCATAGATGTCGACAGAGCAGCCATAGTAAAGTCTATTGGCAAGGACAAATTGGTCAAGGCCAAACACACACATACGAGGTACGAGTGCCCAAAGGCAAATATGCCGTCTTGCTCACCTTCGACGGTGATTACGACGACATGGATGACATCACCAAGATGGACGGCGTGGACAATGTGGTAGTCAATTCCGACACTACACTCAGATTCTCAGGCTCCAATTGCACCAAGAAGATTGAGATGCGCTTGCAACTTCCCAACGGCGAAGCCGCCGGCCTTCCCTACAGCCGCTCAACAGGCATGGATTATACCAATGCCAACATAGAGTCAGGCAGCATCAACACCTTACAAATGTATATCTCACCAAAGGGTAAACTGCTGTCACTGGCATCAGTGTTCTACAACCTGCCTTACAACAGTGCCACGATAGGCGACGACCGCACCCATGGCGGCGACCTCTTTGTCAACCCCAACCTTCCCGATTGCTTCGGCCACTATGTAATGTATGTGCTGAGGCCCATGGACAAAACCACGAAAAAAGTAGACCCGACTCAGCCCACAGTAATAGGTTCGAGATTCCTTCGTCCGGCAGTACACAGCGGCACATACACTCACGCAGGCTCCGACTATAAGCCGGTGAAACTGCCCAAATTCAACAAAACCCTCTATCAGTCGTCGGAGTCCAATGCCAAGTTACAGTATACTTATGAGTTGTCTAATGTAGGCTCAAACACGGGTCTCACCTTCGCAAACGGACTCAACAACACCAACAGCCCGGTATTGATGATTAATACAGATTTTGACTCGCCCATGAAGCACATGCTCAATCTGGCTGAACTTGAGACCAAAGAGGTGAAATTCTTCAGCGTCTCCGTCGGCTCGGGCGTTACATCGCCCCGCTTCTATGTCGGCCCTGATGGCGAATCATACTTCCCCATCTCCGAGACTGTGGGTCAGGTGCTCAGCCTGATAGCCAACAATGAAACTGAAGACTGCGGTTATTCAGCTGTCAACCATCCGGTATTCGCTTACAACACCGCTGAGCAGCAGGTTGAGTTCGGCAACACATCGCCTTTCATGACCTACACCACCATGACCAATCAGGTCAGCGGCAAGGATTTCGACACTCCTTACGGATTCTTCCTCGACCCCTTATGGGTATGTCTTTGCGGAGAGCAGCGCGAAGCTGACCACTATAAAATGACCTTCACGGCCACGGTAGACAAAGACACCGTTTACAAGAACTTCGATTCTTTCCAGTTTGGCGTAATGAGCTGGGGTTCCGACGAAAACAACAAAGGCAAACGCATGGTCATTCATTGCGACAACCGCAACTTCAAGGTCGACACCATTGTTGGCCATTCACATTCGGAGATAGGCTTCTCGGTGCTCACTCCCGACGTTTGTCCTCCTTCGCTGCAGATGGTGCAGCTGCGCAACCAAAGCAACAAAATCACCAACCGTTTTGAGCATCTGGCCGACGTGACGATAAACATGAGCGGCGGCGACTTCAACTTCGTAATAGGCACTCAGCACTTCGTCTTTGCTCCCGCCACCTGGAAAGTGGAAGTGGCTCCCTACAACACTGAAAACTGGTCTGAACTCGCAGCCACCGAAATGCCCGAGTATTTCCGCCTGCCGGCTCACGGCTCCTTCTACCGCGCTACCATGGCCGGCAAAGACCTTAAGAGCGACAACGGCTGGTTTAAGCTCCGCGTTACCATCACCGACGCCACCGGCAACTACACCAAGCAGACTTTCGGCCCGGCATTCTATGCCGCCGACGCAGTCAACGCTGTGGGCACTGTTGACGCCGACAACTTCAGCCTGATGATTAACGGCGACCTCATTTCCACCAACAACGGCAGCGAAGCCACCTTCAACATCTACGGCACCGACGGCAAACTGCACCTCAGCACCACCGGCACCAACGTGGATGCGTCAGCCCTTCCGGCAGGCATTTACGTAGTGAAAGCTGTGTCTGCGGCAGGCGTGGCCACCGTCAAATTCGTCAAGTAAAACTTTTATTCCACATTCTTTTTCAAGTTTCCGGGCAGCCTCGCTGCTTGGAAACTTAAATTTTTTATGTTACCTTTGCAGTCGGTTCAACCAATCTTATCCCGTTAGATGAAATTGCCCGAAGCCCTTTTAGCCGTAATCGTGCTGCTGCTTGCACCGCTCTTTTGCCGGGGTGCAAGCAACTATGCGGCGCAGGTTCAGCAAGGGCAGAAGCTGGCAGACAGCCTCCGTTATCGCGAGGCTTTGGAGTATTTCCGCCCTGTAGCCAAGCAGTATGCCGTGGCCTCTTCAGCTGATAAAGAAACTTGTCTGGAGGCGCTGTACGGCAGCGTGGATGCTAATATCCATCTCACCAACTTCATGGCTGCTTACGAGGATCTGATTACCATTAAGACATTGTAGACAACGACGGTCTGCCTGATGCCAAACTGCATCTTAACCTCGGCAGGCTGGATATAGTGCTCGGGGCACATATAGAGAAGCCCGAAATCATCAACAAAGCCTTTGACCATTCAAAATACGGCTTCTACGCGGCCATAAAAGAGAATGACGCTCCAACCATCTTCTCCACCTTCTGCGACATGGTCAACGAGCGTTTTATCTTGTGCGACCTGCCGGGTATGAGCGCTGATCTTAAGGTGATGCATAGTCTGGCAAACAAGCCCGTAGCCAAGGAGATGGAATATGAGTATGCCATTGAGTCGTATTACGGGCACAAAGCCAGCAGCGAAGGCGACTATGCCACGGCGCGCTATCATTACAGAAAGGCTCTGCAGGGCTTGCCGGTGAACAACAGCACCATAAGGCTGCGGACCACAAAGCTCAAAGACCTGGCCCTGTTGGAGCTGAACGACCATCACCCCGATGCCGCTCTAAGCATATTGCCGCAGGCTCTGGAACTGGCCACGAAGAGCCGACAGACGGACTTGCGCCTGTGCATCTATCAGATTTATTCCATGATTTATGAGGCCACTGACAACGAGGAGCAAAAGCGCCTTTACAAGAATAAAGTGCTTCAGTTGCGCGATTCCATCAGTTCCTTCTCCATTGCCGACAATCTGGGCCAGCTGGAATTCATACGCGAAAGGCGCACCCTCACCAATCGGCTTGCCATATTGTCTGTGAGTCAGAAAATATGGTTCTGGAGCTTCGTGGCGGCCTTGGTGGTGATAGGTGCCATCACAACTCTTTCGCTGGTGTTGAGGCGCAAGAATAAGGCTCTGCGCCGTCAGGCTGCCCTCATCTACCGTCAGCTGCAGGAGAAGTATCTGCAGGCACCCACAGAGTCGAAAGTGATGCCGGAAGACCCTGACGTCAGCCATGATATTGCCGAGGAGGCTGATTTGGCTGATGTGCCGGAGGATAACGGCTTGTCGGCCGATGACACGGACAACGCTGATTCCGGCGCTCAGATAAAGTATGAAAGCTCATCGCTCTCCGAGGCCGATAAGAAGGCCATAGCCGAGAAAATAGAACAGGTAATGCAGACTGACATCATTTACAGTCATGACCTGTCGATGAAAACATTTGCGCAGGCAGTGGGGCGCCATCCCAAGGCCGTGTCGCAAGTAATTCACGAAACGCGACATTGCAACTTCTCCTCGCTTATCAATCATGCACGCATCGTTGAGGTGATGAGGCGCATGGAGATGCCCGAATATGCACATCTCTCCACCGAGGCCATTGCCGACAGCGTCGGATTCGCCTCGCGCAACACTTTCGGAGCCAATTTTAAGAAGTTCACCGGGCTGAGCCTGCGCGAATATCGCAAAGCCGCCCGCGACGTCAGAGCCTCCGACGATTCCGACGCATAAAGGCTCGTTGTGCATCTGAAGGTGGCCGTAAAGGCCGGTTATTTCACTGTAAAGGAGTCGAGGCGGGTGCTGTAGTCGGGCGATTTGTGAGCGCGGCGTATGGCGTTGACGTATTTGATATTTTTGCCCTCTGCGTCCTTTTGTGCAAACTGCTGCGAGGCAAGGACAATGGTGTCGGCGCCTTGTGTGCGGTTGATGTGGTCGAGTGCCATTCCCAACTCACGCAGACGTTTGGCCTGCTCAGGATTATAGCTGAATAGGTCGGCCTGAATGGCATCGTCGCCGCTTAGGCCATATACCATCACAGCGGCACGTTTATAGCGGATGCCGGGCCGGAAACAGCGCTTCAGACAAGTTACCGCTGCCTCGGCCAATTCCGAAGTCGACGCGGTGGCGGTTGGAAACAGCCAAGAGGCCTGACCGGAATACTGCTCCAAATCGGGCCTGAAATAATTTGAATTGACAAACGTGGTGAGCATTGTGCAGACACTGTGCTGTCTCCTCAGCTTCAGCGCACAACGCGAGGCAAAATTCGCCACATGGGTGCGCACATCCTCAAAGTCGGTGAGCATTTCCGGGAAACTGCGGCCCGTCATAAAACTCTTCTTCGGCGTGTCGAGCACATCGAGCGGAATCACATCATTGCCGTTCAGTTCCTGCCAGGTCCGTTCGCCCGTTATGCCGAAGTTCTTCCTCACCCAGGCGCGGTCAGCCTCCGCAAAGTCGAGTGCCGTCTTCATGCCACGCGCCTGCAGCCTCTTGCTGATGCGGCGCCCTATGCCCCATACATCGTCCAGGTCGAGCCTGCGCAGCGCCTCCACACGCTGATGCTCGTCGGCTATGCGGCAGCATTTGTGATAACCGGCATATTTCTTGGCATACTTCACCGCCACCTTTGCCAGAGTCTTTGTCGGGGCCATGCCAATGCTCACCGGCACACCTACCCAGCGGCGCACCTTGTCGGCGAGCTTCTCTCCCCATTCTTTTATGCCGTCGGGGTCGAAGCCCTCAAGGTGCAGAAACGATTCGTCGATGGAATATTGATACACTTCCGGCGCCTCGGTGCGCAACGTGGCCATGACGCGGGCCGACAAATCGGCATAAAGCACATAATTGCTCGAAAAGGCCACTATGCCGCGACCCCGATAGAGGTCTTGCAGCTGAAACCACGGCGTGCCCATCTGCACCCCCATGGCTTTGCTCTCTGCCGAACGTGCCACCACACACCCGTCGTTGTTGCTCAGCACCACAAGAGGCGTATGAAGCAAGTCCGGGCGGAACACGCGTTCGCATGAACAGAAAAAATTGTCGCAGTCAACAAGAGCCCACATACTGCAAAGTTACAGCTTCATCCCTTTACGGCAAAATTTCCGGGGCACGATTTTTCCCGGCGATTTCATTCTTTGGCTTAATTTTGAACCCTTTCCACGTGGCCGGTGTCAATAAAATTGCGTAACTTTGTATTAGCAATGACAAAAGAAGTAGAATTTATAAAAGGAGATTTTGCCTCTCTTCTCTCGCTGCCCTTTGCCGACGGCGGCATCCGTGCCGGCTTTCCGTCGCCGGCGCAGGATTATGTTGACCGGTCGCTTGACTTCAACCGCGAGCTCATACGCCATCCGGCCGCCACTTTCTACGCGCGCGTAGTGGGCCTTTCAATGATTGAGGCCGGCATTGACGAAGGCGACATCTTAGTGGTAGACAGGAGTCTGGAGCCTCGTCAGAACGATGTTGTGGTGGCTTGGATAAACGGCGAATTTACTCTTAAATACCTTGACCTTTCGCAATCAGACCAAGGCGTGATATGGCTCAGACCCGGCAATCCGGAGTTTCCGGCCATCAGCATACGCACCGAAGAGGATTTTCAAATCTGGGGCGTGGTGGCAAAGGTCATCAAGAACTTCCGCTGAGTTGCCTGCCGCGATTTTTCTGCGAATAAGGGGTCTCAGCAAAGGAACGCGTAACGACCCGGATACGGGTCCTGACCCAAGTACTCAAAATCGGGCGAAGTAAAAGTCTCAAGGCCATCGGCAGTAGTGATTCCGGCTTCCAACAACTGCCGCACAAAGAGTCCGCGCCGGTCTTTCAGTCGTTCGGCGCGCGGAGTGGTGAGCTTCCCGGCATCGTTATAGGTGCGTAATTCCACAAACCCCACAGAGCCAAGGCCGCGCAGCAGCTTCCAGTCGAAACAGGCCTGAGCGTCGGCCGGAAGCACCGCTATCAGCGAGCCGTCGGGATTCTCTTTCAGATACTTGCCGGCGGCCACTGTCAGCTTCGGCTTCCAGAAACCCTTCAGCGGCAATGACATTCCCGGCACACGGGCGCTCATCTCCAGCCTGTACGGACGCACCACATCCTCTGGGCGCAAGATGCCGTATGCCGTTGAAACTATCCTCAATTCCTGCTGGCAGTGTTCAGCGGCTTGCGGCGATAGGGTAGAGGCGTCGAGCGAACGAAAGACGACGCCTGTGAAGGCTTCCAACGTCTTTATGCCAAGGGTGGAATGGCTGAATGATTTGGCCAGTTCAACGGCTGTCAGTGCCAATTGGCCGGAACAATGCAGCATAGCGGCCACTTCCGCCGGACTCATAGCTGCCACAGAGTCCATTATCTCGCGGGCTTCTGTCTCAAACTGCGGCTCACTGCCATGCAGGCTCGACAAGCTGTATAGCTCGCTGCGCATAGTTTTCGATTCGGCTATCAGTATCATCTCGTTTCGGTATATGAAAAACGGCATCAGACCGCAGCCGTGATACCGTTTTTGTCGCACATCATTGTTTTATTATCGGGGAGTCGAAGTCTGCGACAATTAAGAAAACCAACAGGTGGTTTCTTGCCCCTTTACTTATTAAACAACCGAAAACCCCGTAGGTTTAATCGCTGCGTAAAAATTTTTTTGCTGTGAAGTCTCAGAGCCGTTTTCCCGCTCAACAGCAGAGAGCTATAAAAGCAAAGTGTGCCGGATAACACATCCAACACACTTCTTAGGTCTGGTGATGACCTGTGGAAACCCCATACAGGGGTGCATCTATTATGAGACAAATTTATCTACGTGTTTCACAAATCCATTGCTGAATATGTTGTGCTTTATTTGCCGTTGTTGCAGGCATTGCCTTGAGTGCAGTGCTGGCCGTTTTCGCCGTTGCAGGTTGCGGGGGCAGGAGCGCAGTATTCGCGATGTTTTTCGCCGTGACGGTGGCCATCATAACGCTTTTTGTCCTTACGGTCTTTGCGTTCCTTGCGCAGCGTCTCCTTATTCTGCTGATATTGCTTATACTGCTCCGGGGTCAGAATCTGCTGAATCTGATTGTCAGCATTTTTGCATGCTTCTTCACGCACATTCTTTTTGCCCTCTTTCACAGCATTTCTGCGCTCTTTCTCTATAGCCTTCACCTTCTCTTTCTGGGCATCGGTGAGGTTGAGGCCTGCAAACGGACAGAATTTGGCATCCTTGTCATTGCAGTCTTTGCTGTCGCACTCTGCGCCGCGCTTGTCCTGGTCGCATTGGGTCTGCTCGGTGCAGTGGCGATGCTTGTTATGATGTTTGGCGGCCAACGCTGAGTTGGCGCCTATCAGTGCTGTTCCAATGATAGCGGCCAGCATGAAGATTTTAATTTTGGTCATAATGGTCGTTGTTTTTGTGTTTAAGTAGCTTTAGAAGTCTGCCGGGAGCTCTTCGTCACTCCACTGCTGCATCGTTCTACAATCCTAAGACAGCAAATAGCGCAGGGAGTTTAATACCCTGCGCTATTTTAACATTATTTAGTAATTGTACTAAAAGTTACCTCGTTGGTTTGAAAGGGGCTTTTTAGATGGCTACCTTGAAGGTCTTGTCGGCTACGCGCACCAGGTAAACGCCCTTTGTCAGTCCGCTTATCACGCTGTCGTGGCCCTGATATACGGCTATGCCGCTAAGGTTATAGACGCTGATTACTGCGTCATCGGCTCCGTTGACAGTGTTTTGGCCGTTGCCGCCGTTTACCGTTATATTGCCCTGCTCGTCAGTGTTGAGCTCTACAGATGTCGGGTCTTCGACAATGTTTTTGAAGTTTTTCCAAATCTCGGCACTCTGGTATACATCCACGCATCCCTTAGGCACGTAAAGCGTTCCGCTGTAGTTCTTGGCTACGAAGGATGTGGTTGACAATACGCATGGTTTGCGGTTATGCACTGTGATGGATACGAGCTTTGAGGCCATCGAGGCCGGGTATGTGGCGCAGTAGAAAGCATTTTCGCCTATCGACTCTACTCTCGACGGAATAGTAATTGCTGTCAGGTTGGTGCAAAGCTGGAAGCACTGGGCACCGATGCTCTTGATTGTCTTGGGCAGAGTGATGCTGCTAAGACGCGTGCACTGCAGGAAGGTCGCTTCAGGCAGTTCCGACGGACCATTGACCGGGAAGTTCATTCTGGTCAGTCCTGAGCACTGCTGCCATACGCCTACGCCTAAAGTGGTTATGCCCGAGTGAAGCTCTACGGTGCGCAGATAGGTGTTGGCGGCAAAGGCTCCGCCTTCAAGAGTATTCACCGACAAGGGCACCGTGAAGGTGGTGTCTTTGCGGCCTGAGGGATAAGTCTTCAACACAGTCAGGTCTTTGTTGTACAACACGCCGTTGAGGCTGGCGAAATTCGGATTGGCGGCATCTACATTGATGTCGTTCAGAGCAGTACACTGAGCAAAGGCGCGTTTGCCCACGTAAGTAACGTTCTTGCCAATGGTTACATCAGGCACTTTGTTGGCACCGATGAAAGCACCGTCGCCGATGTAGGTCAGAGCGGCCGGCAGATTGATGGCTGTGAGCCTGCTGGCTACGCGGAAGCCGAGCATATTGACGCGTTTCAGGGTTGAGGGAAGGCTGAGCTGTGTAAGATAAGCCATGCCCGAGAAGGCCATGGTGTCTACAGTCTCTATACCCTCTGACAGCTTCAGCTTGGGGAAGGAGCAGGAGGTGAAAGCCTCCGGGCCGATGTACTGTACGGTGACCGGTATCACAAGCGTAGAGTCGATGGTTTTGTAGGTGGAGCCGCCGAAGCTCTCAAAAGCGTTGGCGCCTATGATGCGCAGTGCCGGAGCCAGGGGCAGCTTGACGCCGCGGCTCAGCCATGCAAAAGCAAATTCCTCTATCTCCACGGCGCCGCCGGTGTGTACCTCAGGCACATTCTTGCATGATGAGAAGGCCCATGTGCAAACGTGCTTTACTTTGTCTGACAGATTGATAGGGGAGGTTATCTTTTCGCAGCCGTAGAAGGCGTAAGGACCTATCTTCGTTACCGTTTCAGGGATATTCAGTGTTGTAGTGGTGTTGTAGCGCGGATGAGCCACAAACATCGTGCCGTCTTTGGTCAGAATATCGTCGCCGACACTCTTATATACTGTGTTGTTGGCATCTACCTTGAAGCTGACGTTTTTTGAAACGCTGTAGAAAGCAGCGCCGGCAATATTTTTCACCGATGCCGGAATGTAGATTGTGTCGATTGTCAGCGAGATACACTGTTTGTCCAGATTCACCACATTGGGAGGAAGCCGGAAGTTCTTCAGGCTTATCAATGAGCCTATGGAGCTTTGCTCCAGTGTCTCAACGCCGGTACCCAAATCCAGATGTGCCAGATTGCGGCAGAGACTGATGGCGTTGCGTCTGATTATCTTAACGCTGTTGGGAAGGGTGTGCGATTTCAGTGCTGTGCATGAGTAGAAGGCGAAGGTGCCGGCCTCCGTTACAGTGTAGGTTACACCTTCGTGCTTTACAGTCATAGGCACCACAATGGTGTCTTGTTTGTAGCGGTCGTCGCTGGTGTTCGGGTTGCATACCGCTACCGTCTTGGCGTTCGCATCGAGTATGCGATAAACAGGCTGTCTGCTTTGAAGTCATAAGGCTCTGCAGCATACGCTGTCAAAGCTCCGATGAGGCAGACCAGAAGCATGGAAATTTTCTTCATAAGCTTGCGTGAGTTTGAATAGTTTTTGTTCTTTAGTTCTCTCTGTGTGGTTAATATAGTCTCCTTTTTTCGCTGCAAGGTGGCGTTCTGTGATTTTGAACTGATAGTTCAGCAAATCATGAGACCATGCTTTCCCAACCGCAAAGTTAGCACAATTCGCTCTTTAAAAATCTACACTATCTTAAGAAATGAATTTTTTAGCCCTGAATTTGGCGTTAAAAGAGGCGAAAAAAGAAATTGTGCCTGAAATTTTTCGGCACAATTTCTATTAACTGATTTCCGGAGGCAGGCTGTATGTGGGTTCGAAGCAGGTTCGTTTTCCCAACAGCTTGCCGGGAAGGAGATGCGTAATTATTTTACCAGAGCCTCAACGTCGGTGTAGAACTCCGGGTCTTCGCCAACGTAGATTTTCTGAATACGTCCCTGCGGGTTGATGAGAATCTTGGTCGGGAAAGCCATTACGCCGTAATCTTCAAGAACGCCGCCCGAGGTCTTGGCATTATATACATTCACCCAGGGCAGGGCATATTTCTTCACTGCGGCACGCCAGTTGGCTTCCGGGTCGTTGCAGTCAACGCCTATTATCTCCAGCTTGCCATGATATTTCTGATAAGTATCTTTCAGACCGGGGAAACCTTTTATGCACCAGGGGCACCATGAGCCCCAGAAATCCAGCACTACCCATTTTCCTTTGAAGTCGCTCAGCTTCACCATCTGGCCTTTCAGGTCAGGCAGATTGAAGTCGGGAGCCTCCACCTGATTCTGAGCCATGTTCTGACGCTTCTCCTCGGCCTCTTTGCGCTGTTCGGCACGCTTCACCGAGTTTTGCAGCAACGGGTAGAGAACACAGGTTGTGGCCTCGCCGCTGAGACGGGGTGCATATTCCAGCAGAGCCTCGTCGCCCATCTGCAGAGTGGCCCATACAGCACCCGGCTGGGTAAGATTGGCGGCCACATAATCGGCCAGAATCTTGTCGGCGGCGGCATCGGCGGCTTCGGCGGCAGCCTCGTCATTGTTTTCCAAAGCCTTGGCGTATGCCTGCATCGGACCCTGCAGCTTGTTGCGCAAATCGGCCACCTGGTCAAGAAGCGGAGTGCCGGTGATAATCATGCTGCCGTCGTTGTTCAGCTGCACGTTGATTTTATCGTTGGCATTGGCGAAGAAGCGTTCGCGACTGTTGCCGAAACGCAAATCGAAGCGCATGGGCTCGGTGCCCGCTGTCGCTATGGTGAAATCGGGCCGGATTATCTCCTCTTTGACTACCGGGGTGAGGTCCTTGCGGCTTTTGGTCATCACGTCGTTCAGACTTACATACGCCACCGTAAGGGTGTCGCCGCTGAACTCAGGCACCGAAGTAACATGAATATCGGCAACCGCATTGCCTGTTATCAATAAGCCGGCTATGGCTGTGAGTATTTTTTTCATTGCTTGATTATGATAGTTGTAAGTGCTACAAAGTTATAAAAAAGATGGCTTATATGCAAATGCCTCAGCGTCTTTTATTGCTGCTTTTCTTCTTTGTAGTGGTCTTCTTTTTGGTAGTTTTCTTTTTTGTTGTAGCCTTTTGGGTGGTTTTCTTTTTCGGATGCAGGAATTCCGAGCCGTCATTTCCGGGCGTGCCCTCTGCCGGTTTTTTGTAGCCGTCAGCCTCGGCTTTCTTTGTCATGGAGGCTATGCGTTTTGTCAGTTCCGGATGGTCGGAAAAGAGGTTGTTGACAAACGAGCTGGCCTGCCCCGAGGAATTCTCCATCTTCTCCATGCCCTCAAACGCCATCGCCATGGCCCAGGGGTTGCGGCCGTTCTTCTTCAGGAAGTTATAGCCGTAATCGTCGGCCTGCGATTCCTGCTTGCGGCTGTATTTTGCCGACATCAGACTCTCGGCCAAATCGCCAAGCTGCGACTCGGTGAGGGCTGCCACTACGCCGCCTGTGCTGGCCAGTCCGTCGCGCAGAGCGGAGTTGATAAGCGCCTGTTTGAACTGTTTCTTGGTGTCGTGATGCGCCACATGACCCATTTCATGACCTATAACGCCGAGTATCTGGTCGTCGGTCATCAGGTCCATCAGGCCGCTGTAAACGCGTACGCTGCCGTCGGCACAGGCAAAGGCGTTTACATCGTTGGTCTTGTAGACTTTGAAGTTGAGGGGTATGCCGTCTACTTCTTTCAGTCCTTTGGTTATGCTGTCGAGGCGGATGGTATACGGGTCGTTGGGTCCGCAGACCTCATTCTTGGCGTCAAACTGGCTCACATACTGGCTGATGTATTGCGCCAAGGCCTCATCGCTGATGGTGCCTGCCTGCACTAACTTGGCTCCCGCGCCGAGTATGCGCGACCAATCCTGCGCCTGAGCGGTTTGCACGCCCATGATGCCGCCTGTCAGCAGCAGGGCCCATATCATAAGCTTTTTCATACTTCTATATTTTTAGTGTGTTATTGTTGCGTGTATTTATTTATGTGAGCTGTAAAGCGAATTGTTGTGTCTTTTTCAAGGCCGGAACGCGGAATCCGCCAAGCCATGTTTTTAGCTAAACAAAAAAGGATGCAAACCGGTTGCACCCTTTTGTCTTAGATTTTATCTGAGTGGTTTGGGTGGAAGATGGGGCTCGAACCCACGACCTACGGAACCACAATCCGTCGCTCTAACCAACTGAGCTACATCCACCATTTTAATGCTCATCGGCGCTCTCTGCCGAATTGCGCTGCAAAGGTACTGCTTTTTTTCTTACCGTGCAACTTTTTCACCAAATTTTTTTCTCGCACCTCTTTTTTATGCTCCTCACGCAACTCTGTTTGGGGTGGCTTTTATGCTTTCTCTCCACTTTTTATCCGTTTTGTAGCCTCCGTACGCAAAATTTTATCTAAATTTGCACCAACGCCCGCAGGTAAGTGTTTAATAAAAAACCGGGTTTGGGAATCAGAACATGATGCCTCCGGGGATGAAATTAAATGTGGCGTAGGTAATGAAGAAATTATTGCTGTTTATAGGGGGAATGTTGGCAATGGCGGCGTTGTATGCCGCCAAACCGGCCGAGCGCTCCGAACCGCTCGACACTCAATGGCATAAGGATATCCTTAAGGGCTATGAAGCCCGGTATGTAGACCAGGGAATGGCCTTCGACGGTCCGTGTCGCTCTACCATAATCAGGCGCCTGGACCCGAAGGGAAGCCATAAAGCGTATCTGTATATCCACGGCTTCAACGACTATTTCTTCCAGAGCGAAATGGGGGAGCGGTTCGTTGACAGCGGCTTCAATTTCTATGCCGTTGATTTGCGGCGTTACGGCCGCAGTCTCGAACCGTGGCAATATCCGTTCAACATACGCGACATGAAGGAGTATTTTGCCGACATCGACTCTTCCTTGAGTCAGATTCGCGCCGACGGCAACACCGACATCACTCTTTCGGGCCACAGCACAGGTGGGTTGACGGTTACTTTCCTCGCTGCTGAAAAGGGTGCGCAGGCAGGTGTGAACAGGGTTGTTACGGATTCTCCATTCCTTGACTGGAATTTCAGCGCCACTTACCGCAACTTCCTCATCCCGCTGGTGAGCTTCTGGGGCCGCTTGTCGCCCAATACCAAGATAAAACAGTCGCATTGCGACGGTTATGCCTACTCTCTGCTCAAGGAATATCACGGCGAATGGACGTATGACACGGCCTGGAAGATGATATACTCGCCGCCGGTAACGGCTTCATGGATTCACTGCATCAATAACACTCAGGGAAAGGTGCGCAACAAAGCCCGCAACATCGTGGTGCCGATTCTTGTCATGCACAGCTCGCGCAAGGTCGACGGCTGCAGCTGGACTCCGGCCTTCCAACACGGCGACGCCGTTCTTGACCCTGCCATGCTGCAGAAAACGGGTCAGACTCTGGGCCATGTGCGAACCGTGTCCACCATCGACAGCGGTCTGCATGACCTTATCCTCTCTGAGAAACCGGTGCGTGAGGCCGCTTACGACACTATTTTCAATTTTATACGTCGGCATTGACAAATATTTTTTTCAGCCATGCTTAATACTGAAGAAAAAACCGAGATTATGACGCTTCTGCGCCGCGTGGCAGAGGATGTCAGCGGCAATCTGTCGTCGTCGCAGACTGAGGCTCTGAAGCGTCTGTGGCGATTGGCGCGAGATGTCGACTCCACACACGACCAACATAATATACCACATCTGCCCATGCGCCTCGGCATGGCTCATACTTATATGACCGAGGTTACGGCCGATGTGCAGGTCTGTGTGGCTGTCCTTCTCAGCGGCGCTCTGCACCATGGTCTGGCAAAGAGGGGAGAGCTTGAGGCCGATTTCGACAAGGAGGTGGTGAGCCTCGCGGTAGATATGGAACGTGTGGAGGCTTTTGCCGCTTCTCACGCCATGGGACATCAGGAGAACTTCTCGGGCTTGCTGCTCACGCTCAGCAACGATATCCGTGTGGTGATTGCGCTCATTGTGCGGTCGTTGGTGCTCATGCAACGCATCAATCTGCACCCCGATGCCGCCTGGGTGGCTGAGGTGGCGCTGGAGGCCCGTATGCTTTATTCCGAACTGGCTCACAGGCTCGGCCTTTACAGCATAAAGTCTGTTCTCGAAGACTTATGGCTCAAGTATACCGACCGCCCCACATATAAGGAGATTGCCCGGCGGCTCAGTCAGACCAAGCGTTCGCGCGACGCTTACATTGCGCGGTTCATTGAGCCGGTGAGCGAGAGGCTTACGGCCGCAGGGTTGAAATTCACTATCAAGGGCAGAACCAAATCTATCTTCTCTATCTGGAATAAGATTCAGAATAAGAAGGTGGATATGGACCACATATACGACCTTTTTGCCATTCGTGTTATTGTTGATTCGCCTCCCGAGCGCGAGCAGAATGACTGCTGGCTGGGCTACTCCATCCTCGCCAATATGTATCAGCCTGACCCGAGGCGTATGCGCGACTGGCTGTCGTTCCCCAAAAGCAACGGCTACGAGAGTCTGCACATCACGGTGTTAGGCCCTGAGAACAAGTGGGTTGAGGTACAGTTCCGTTCGCGGCGCATGGACCTTGTGGCCGAAAAGGGCCTCGCGGCTCACTGGCGCTATAAGGGGGGCAAGGCATCCTCTTCCGACCGCTGGATGACGCGTGTGCGCGATGTCCTGGAGCAGCATGGCGCGGAAACAAGCAATGACCTGTGGCATAATCAGGAAAGTCGCGAGGTCTTTGTGTTCACCCCCAACGGCGACCTGTTGCGTCTGCCTCCCCGCAGCACTCTGCTCGACTTTGCCTTTGCGGTGCATACCGCTGTGGGATGCCGCTGCACAGGCGGCAATGTCAACGGGCGTTATGAGAAAATTTCATATCGGCTGCGCAGCGGCGACACGGTGAAGATTCTCACTTCGCCCAATCAAAGCCCTAAGGCCGACTGGCTGCAGATTGTGCAGACATCTAAGGCACGCACCAAAATACGTCAGAGCCTTGACGAGGCGCGGCGCCTCCGTGCAGACCTCGGCCGCGAGCTCTTTGAACGTCGGCTGCGCAACAGGAAAATGCAGATTGAGGAGTCGGAACTGTCGCGCTTAATCCTCCGCCAGGGGTATAAATTCAACACCGACTTCTTTGCAGAGGTGGCCGACGGTAAGGTGGATTTGCCGCGCTTCCTCGATATGCTGAAACATGAACCGGAGGCGGAAGCCGAACAGGCGGAGGCGCCCGAGAGTGCCGACGGCTTTATCCTGAAACGGCAGGAGACTGAGGCTGACGACGGCGCTCTGGTAATCGGTTCGGGGCAGGTCAAGGGTATGCGTCATGAGCTGGCAAGATGCTGCTCTCCCCAGCCCGGTGATGCCATTTTCGGCTTTATCTCTTCTGAAGGGGTAGTGAAGGTGCACAGGGAGGATTGTCCCAACGCATATTACATACGTTTCCGGTATCCCTACCGCATCATCAGCTGCCGCTGGGCTAAATCACTCATCGACTCGGTGCAGGCTACCACGGTGAGGATAATAGGCCGCGACGACATTGGCATTGTTACCAACATCACCTCGCTCATCGACAAGGAAAAGGGTGTGGCGCTCAGCAGTGTGCAGATAAATTCTTCTGATGGTCTCTTCACCGGCTTCCTCGGCATCCGCGCCGATAACCGCGAAGCCTTGACGCGCCTGATACGCAAACTGGTTGCCGTGAAGGGAGTTAAGCAAGTGCAAACCGTCTAACATAGCACACCTGCGCGGCACTTCTGAGAACGTTAAATAAGTATTAAAATAACCTAAAAGGAATCTGTGGTGTTGTATATGTTAAAAGGAATTGTTAATTTTACAGCGCCAAAATAAATCTAAGGCAATCGGGCGGAAGGTTGCATTTAATAATGTCTCTCCGTTCCTGCTCGGCGACCCAATACACGCAACCCCTTCAACTCTATTATTATGGAATTCAGCAAACACGACTTGGCAGTCATAAAAGAACACGGCAAAACCCCGGAACAGGTATCTGAAGAACTCGAAATGATAAAAAACGGATTTCCGTTTTTGGAAATCGTTCGTGCAGCCACTCCCGGCGACGGCATCTTTGTTCTCAACCAGTCGATGGAGAAGACAGCTGCAGACCTATGGTCTGAATATGTGTCGGAGGGCAATAGAATCATGAAGATGGTTCCGGCCAGCGGTGCCGCCTCGCGTATGTTCAAGGAACTGGCCGCTTTCGCCAACGGCAACACAGATCATGCAATGACACCCTCGTTGCGCCGGTTTTTCAACGAATTGGAGAAATTCGCCTTTTTCCGCCGTCTGAATCTGGCATGTGTGACGCTCTATCAGCGCAATATCGACGAACTGCGCAAAGAGGGGCGTCTGAGAGACATCGCCAGAGCGTTGCTGAGACCCGGCGGCCTGAACTATGGACGGCTGCCGAAAGCGTTGCTGATGTTCCACAAGATTATCGGCTCTACGCGCACCAGTCTTGAGGAACATCTGGGCGAAGGCGCTCAATACGCTGTAAATCATAACGGCAAAGTCTATATCCATTTCACCGTGAGCCCGGAACATCTGCCGCTGATGATGGCAAAGGTGCGTGAGGTGCAGTATCTTATCGAGAATCGCTATGGGGTGAAATTTGAAATCACCTTCAGCGTGCAGAAAGCGTCTACCGACACTGTGGCCGCTAATCCCGACGGTACGCCTTTCCGTGTAAAGGAGGAAATCTTCTTCCGTCCCGGCGGCCATGGAGCCTTGATTGAGAATCTCAATGACCTCGATGCCGATGTGGTGTTCGTAAAAAACATCGACAACGTATTGCCCGATTCGCGTCGCACACTCACCAACCATTTCAAAAAGGTTCTGGGGGGCATCTGCGTAGGCATAAAACGTAAAATCGATGAATATCTGCGCCTGCTTGACAAAGGCACTCCAAAGCCGGAAATGCTGAAGGAAATGCTTGAGTTTCTGCACAAAACGCTCTGCATCACCAATGAGCATGCTGATGAGATGACCGTAAGTGAAATAGCGGATTACATCCGCAACAAACTCAACCGCCCCTTGCGCGTGTGCGGCATGGTGAAGAACGAAGGAGAACCCGGCGGCGGTCCCTATCTGGTTTATGACCCCATCGACGAGACTATAGCTCCGCAGATTCTTGAGCTGTCGCAGATTGACACTTCCGATTCGCACGTGCGCAAGATAGTGGAACAGTCAACGCATTTCAATCCTGTGGATCTGGTGTGCGCTCTCAAAGACTATAAGGGACGTAAATTCGACCTCACCAAGTTCGTCGACCGCCAGACGGGTTTCATCTCGCAGAAAAGCGTTGACGGCCGCGATTTGGTAGCGCTTGAGCTTCCAGGTCTCTGGAACGGAGCCATGAGCGACTGGAACACAGTATTCATTGACGTGCCTTCGGCCACATTCAACCCCGTCAAGGAAGTCAACGACCTGCTGCGGCCTGCGCATCTGATTACTGACAATCTCGCCATCCTGATGTGATTTCGGAAAGCTGAGAAGCACAATACGAAAAAAATGAGAGGATATGCCAATATTTACAGACATATCCTCTCGATCTTTATTTGATGTCATCTCAGGAAGGGCCCGATGCCCTTCTCTGAGCTATTCTCCTGTTACTTCCCTAACTTGATGCGGAGATGCTTGAGCATATCCTGCGTCATTCCGTCGAGGTCATATTCCGGCTTCCAGTCCCATTCTTCGCGTGCGCAAGAGTCGTCGAGGCTGTTGGGCCATGAGTCGGCTATGGCCTGACGCAACGGGTCATGCTCATAGACCATCTTGAAGTCGGGCACATATTCCCGAATCTTGTTGTAGATGATTTCCGGGTCGAAGCTCATGGAGGCGATGTTGAACGAGTTGCGGTGTTTCAGACGCGAGGGGTCAGCTTCCATAATCTCAATGGCTGCGCGCAGAGCGTCGGGCATATACATCATGTCCATGAAAGTGCCGGGAGCCAGCGGACATTTGAATGTCTCGCCTTTCACTGCCGAGTAGTAGATGTCAACGGCATAGTCGGTGGTGCCGCCACCCGGAGGAGCTACGTAGCTGATGAGACCCGGAAAGCGCACTGAACGCGTGTCAACGCCGAAGCGGCGGGCATAGTAATCGCTCAGCATCTCGCCGGTAACCTTGGTGACGCCGTAAATGGTTTCGGGGCGCTGTATGGTGTCCTGAGGAGTTTTGTCGTGCGGAGTGGTGGGTCCGAAAGAGCCTATTGAGCTGGGGGTGAAAAGAGCGCAGCCCTTCTCGCGCGAAATTTCAAGGCAGTTATAAAGACCGCCTACACCTATCTTCCATGCCAGCTGAGGTTTCCCCTCGGCTACGGCACTCAGTAAAGCTGCCAGATTGTAAATGCTGTCGATGTTATATTTGTCAACAGTTTCGGCTATCTGCTGCGGATTGGTGATGTCTACTTCAGCCGCCGGACCGCTTTCGAGCAGTTCGCCCTTAGGCTCGGCGCCCTTGATATAGCCGCATACCACATTGCTTGTGGGGTATTCTTTGCGCAAGCGCATGGTCAGTTCCGAACCTATCTGGCCGGTTGACCCTATGACAAGTATATTTTTCATGGTCAATGAGTTAGTTCTCAACCTGCAGACAGCGGCTTTGCCCGTGTCTGCAAAGCATTTTTCGTTTTCAGCCACAAAGTTAATAATAAATTTTTTAAGAGCTTGTGTTCTCATATCTTTTTCCTGATTCCCGGCGTCAACTTTTTCAAATAGAGTAAGAAGACTTCCCCTCAAATCCCACATTTTACCCTCTTATCCATCCCTTCTGCGCGGTCAGTACAGGGGTTTTGGCCGTCTGCACGGGAAAATTTTTTATTTAGCAGGAAAATTCACCGCTCAACAGAAAAATTTTTATTAATTTTGAGGCGTGAAAGTCTGCAAAGACCAAAACAGCTAAAAACAACCGTGAGCAGAGGTGCCGCAAAGGGCATCTGCCCAGAAAATCACATACCATGTACAAAGAGTTTAAATCTCATCTGACCAAAGAGCTGCAAGACATCAAAGATGCAGGTCTGTACAAAAACGAACGCATAATCATCACCCCTCAGAAGGCCGACATCGCCGTAGAGGGCTCGCAGGGTGAAGTGCTGAACTTCTGCGCCAACAACTATCTGGGCCTGAGCGACAACACCCGTCTGATTGAAGCCGCCAAGAAGGCCATGGATAACCGTGGCTTCGGCATGAGTTCGGTGCGTTTCATCTGTGGCACGCAGGATATGCACAAAGAGTTGGAGAAAGCCATCTCGGAGTATTTCCACACCGAAGACACCATTCTCTACGCTGCCTGCTTCGACGCCAACGGCGGTCTGTTCGAGCCTCTTTTCACCGCTGAGGACGCCATCATCAGCGACGCCCTCAACCACGCTTCCATCATCGACGGCGTGCGTCTCTGCAAAGCCAAACGCTTCCGCTATGCCAACGCCGACATGGCCGACCTGGAACGCTGTCTGCAGGAAGCCAAGGACTGCCGCTACAAAATCATAGCCACCGACGGTGTCTTCTCCATGGACGGCAACGTGGCTCCTATGGATAAGATATGTGAGCTGGCTGAGAAATATGACGCCCTGGTAATGGTCGACGAAAGCCACTCGGCAGGCGTTGTTGGTCCTACGGGCCGCGGCGTTGCAGAGCAGTTTGACTGCTACGACAAAATCGACATCCACACCGGTACTCTGGGCAAGAGCTTCGGCGGCGCTATGGGCGGTTTCACCACCGGTCCGAAAGAGGTTATCGACATGCTGCGTCAGCGCTCACGTCCTTACCTGTTCTCCAACTCGGTAGCTCCCGCCATCGTGGGCGCCAGCCTGGAAATGTTCAAGATGCTCAACGAGAGCAATGAACTGCACGACCGTCTGATGGAGAATGTCAACTACTTCCGCGACAAGATGCTGGCTGCCGGCTTCGACATCAAACCGACTCAGAGCGCCATCTGCGCCGTTATGCTCTATGACGCCAAGCTGAGCCAGGACTTCGCCGCCGCCATGCAGAAGGAAGGCATCTACGTTACCGGCTTCTACTACCCGGTAGTTCCGAAGGGCGAGGCTCGTATCCGCGTTCAGCTCAGCGCCGGCCACAAGCGCGAACACCTTGACCGCGCCATTGAGGCCTTTATTAAGGTGGGCAAAGAACTTGGCGTGCTGAAATAAGCCACAGCTTTTTTAACCTGAAACAGAGGGTGAGCCGGATTGATTTGATTCGGCGCACCCTCTGCCTGCGTTTGCCCGGGAGGAGTAGGGGGCATGAGCCGCGGCTTTTTTGGCTATTTTAGCCGGGTAGCTATTTTAGCTGATTTAGCTATTGTAGCTGGGTAGCTGATTTAGTTATTTTAGCTATTTTAGCCGGGTAGCTACCATAGCTAACTTAGCTACCAGGCGGTTGACGGCCGGGTTATTTCTTAATAAGTGCTAAAAATTGCTCTCAGGGGAACTAAAAAGCGCCATAATAGAAAAATTTTTATTTACTTTGCATAAGTAAAGCCGCTTGAGGCATGTAAGCAAACCATAAACACAGTCAATCGCCACGGAAACATCAGCTACATCCCCCTCTTTCGAGCTCCGATGCCGCCGAAAAGGTGGCATGGGATTGTTGTGTGTGGGGGTGATTAAGGCTATGATGTTGCCGGCAGTGCTGTTAACGACTTTGTCGGCCGGATTGCTGGCCTCATGCTCTTCGGACAACAAAAACTCGGAGTTTGCCAACCAAGGCGAGCTGCTTTACAGCATTGGCGACTCGTCGCTGTCAGTAGCCAGTGTGGTAGCGCAGATTCCTCCGGGACTCGACCCGCAGGACAGCATAGCCCTCTTTCGTGCCATTGCCGACGACTGGCTCTTCTCCATGTTGCTGGAGAATGAAGCACAACTCGATTACGGCATGCGCGAGAAGATAGAGAGTCAGGTGAGGCAGTACCGTCGCCGTCTGTTGGCGGCACGTTATCGCGAGAGCCTTGCTGCCGGCGCTGACCCCGCGGTAATACCCGAAGACTCGGTGAAAGCCGTTTATAACTCGCGCCGCTCGGACTATGTGCTGCAGGCGCCCATGGTGAAAGGCATATTGTTGCAAATGCCGGCAAATGCCTCAGGCCTCGCCGAGGTGAGAACGTGGATGAACAATCCCACCATGGCCAACATTGACCGGCTGGAAAAGGTGGCGTTGCCCAATGCACTGTCGTATGAGTACTTCTACGATGACTGGCAGGACTGGCGCGACATTGCCGCGCTGATTCCGTATCGCTTCCCCGAGGGAGACGCTTACGCAGCCTCTCTGCCCAAGCTGGAGACACAACATGGCAACTCGGTATATCTGCTCACCATAACAGACCATTTGCCCGTGGGTGCCATGATGCCGTACGAGAAGGCTGCGCCGCTGATACGTGCCGAGATGATGCGCCGCCGCGAAGGAGAAAGCGACCGCACAATCCTCAACAGCCTGCGCAACAAAGCGTTGAAAAACGGCACCCTTAAAGTTTACTCAGACACCGAAAAACAACATACACGCAGATAAAAGAAATGAAACTGACAAATAAAATAACAATAATAGCTCTTGCGGCCATTGCTGCCGGAAGTTTTCTGGCGTTGGCCCAGACGCCCGCCAACAACAATATCGTTGACGAGATAGTATGGGTCGTGGGCGATGAGGCTGTGTTCCGCTCAGACATTGAGGAGGAACTGCAACAGCTGCGTGCCGAAGGGTCGGCCCTGCCGCCGAATCCTTACTGCGTCATCCCCGAGCAGTTGGCCGTGCAGAAACTCTATCTGCATCAGGCCAAGATGGACACCATAGAGGCCCCCGAGGGTCAGCTCAACAATCAGGTTGAGAGGCGCCTGGATTACATGGAGGCCGGTCTGGGCTCGCGCGAAAAGGTGGAACAGTATTTTCATAAATCGTATGCCGCCCTGCGCAATCAGCTGCGCGAGGTGATGCGCACTCAATACATCATCGGACAGGTGCAGGAGAACCTGACCAAGGACGTAAAAGCCACTCCTTCGCTGGTGAAGAAATACTTCGCCGCCATGCCCGAAGACAGCATCCCTTATGTTCCTCTTCAGGTAGAGACGCAGATAATCATGGTTTATCCGCAGGTGCCTCAGAGTGAGATTGACGCCATCAAGGACCGCTTGCGCGACATCTCCGAACGTGTGAACAACGGCGAGAGTGAATTCGCCACTCAGGCCATTATGTACAGTGAAGACGGTTCGGCCATGCAGGGCGGCGAGTTAGGCTATCACGGCAGGGCTGACTGGGTACCGGAATTTTCCAACGTGGCGTTTCAGCTTTCGGACCCCAAGAAGGTGAGCCGCATTGTGGAGACCGAGTATGGCTATCACATTATTCAGCTCATAGACAAACGCGGTGAGCAGGTCAACGTGCGCCATATCCTGCTTCGTCCGCACGTAAGCAGCGCTGACCTGGAGAAAGCGCGCCTGAATCTTGACTCGCTGCGCAACGAGATTGTAAAAGGCAAATTTACCTTCGACGAGGCTGCCCGTTATGCCTCGCACGACAAGGATACCCGCAACAACCGCGGCGTGATGATGAACCAGAAGACCGGTTCGAGCCGCTTTGAGATGCAGGACTTGCCGCCGGAAGTGGCCACCGTGGTGGAGAAGATGCAGCCCGGCGACATTTCGCAGGCTTTTGTGATGAAAGACCCCAAACGCAATCAGGATGTGGTGGCTGTGGTGCGTCTTACCTCGCGCACTCCCGGACATCGCGCCAACCTGGCCGAAGACTACAACCAGATTAAGGAGATGTATCTGGCTGCCCGCAAACAGGAAGTGATTGACGAATGGGTGGAGCAGAAGATAAAGAATACCTACACCCGCATAGAGGAAAGCTGGGGTAACTGCGATTTCCGCTACAAAGGGTGGAAGAAATAAGAGGTTAAGAAACAGAGAGTCATGCAACATCAGAGTCGTTACATAGCCGCCATGCTTACAGTCCTGCTTTTGTGGGGCCTGGGGTCGGTATGCAGCGATGCGTGGTCGCAGGCACGCAAACAGAGCGGCACCACAGAGAAGCAGGATCCTTTCAAACGCCCCGAGCCGAAACGGCCTCTCAAGCCGCAGATACCTCACGAGAACCGCCATCAGCCCGGCAAAGTGTTTCTGGAACATGCCGACTCGCTCTACACCACTCCGGACTTCGGCCGCACAGACCGCCAGATTCTGAAAGGGAATGTGGAGTTTCGGCAGGGCGTGATGACCATGACCTGCGACTCGGCCTATTACTATCCGGAGCGTAATTCCATGGACGCTTTCGGCAACGTGCGTATGGTTCAGCAGGTTCCCGGAGGCGCACGCAGGGCTTTTGCCGATGTGGTGTTTTATGACGGCGACACCAAATTAGCTCGTCTGCGCACACGCGGACATCAGCAGGTGAAGCTTCAGGACCCGCGTGCCACCCTGGTTTCTGACTCCATTGACTATTCCATGATTCCGGGTGCCGAACGCGGCTGGTATGACCGCGGCGGTCGCCTCGACGCTACCACCAAGAAGGGCGATAAAATCAATATCACCTCCATTCACGGTGTCTATACGCCCGGCAACAGTTTGGCAGAGTTTGAGGAGGATGTGGTGCTTCGCAACCCGACACCCGGCCGCCAATACACGCTACGTTCGCAGAAGCTGCTCTATAACACTGCAACGGGTGTGGCAAGCATTGAGACTCCCACCGAGATTCAGGGTCAGGGCAACTCCGTATGGACCTCGCACGGACAGTATGACACGGGCAACGACAATGCCCTGTTGGATGCCCGTTCCACCATAGTGCATCTCGACTCGGCCGGAAATGCGATAACGCTTGAGGGCGATTCGCTGATATTTGACAACGCCACGGGCATCAGTCGTGCGTATTCCTATCGCGACCCGAACCGCGATGCGGCTCCGGTGGTACTTACTGACACGGCACATCACGTCATTCTCACCGGCGGCTACGGCTATTACGACAATGTGAACCGCATAAGCCTGGCATCGGACTATCCGCTGCTGCGCGAATACTCGACCAAGGACACGCTGCAGTTGCGCGCCGACACTATTCAGGCTATGGTGCTGAAGCGGATGGTGTTGCCGCCGGCTCGCCGCGACTCGCTGCTGAAAATTTTCAACGACTCCATAGCGGCCATTGCGCAGCTGCCCGACTCTCTGAGGCCCAAGACTCCGGAAGAACTGTCGGAGGGTATGATGACGGCTTCGAGCGGCAGCGAGGAGGTGAACCGCGATTTGCAGATGGCAGAGCTGATTGCTCCTCTGCTCACCGAACGCGACAAATTCCTGCAAAGGGCTGACTCGGCTCTGCTTGTGCCGGAGGAGTATTATCTGGCCAAGGCTTATCACCGCGCCCGTTTCTTCCGTCCCGATATTCAGGGGGTAGCCGATTCGATGGCTTTCGTGCAGAAGGACTCGCTGCTGCACCTGAACCGGCGACCGGTGGTGTGGAGCGGCAACAGGCAGGTGTCCGGCAATCAGATAACGGTGCATTTCAATGACTCCACAGCCGACTGGGCGTTGCTGCCGCAATACGGCATTATGTCGGAACATGTGGCCGACGAGTTTTACAACCAGCTTTCCGGGCGGCGGCTGTTTGCGCGTTTCAAGGGTGGCGAGCTGCAGCGTATGGAGGCCGACGGCAATGTGATGACGATATTCCTGCCTGCCGACCGCGACACTCTGGGCGGTAAGAACGACACCACTTATAACAAGTTAGTGAATGCCAATGCCGCTTATCTGACCATAGATATGAGTCCGGGACGCAAGCTCGGCAAGCTGAAGATGTGGCCCGACGTGGCCGGCACGGTAACGCCTATCTTCCAACTGAAGAAGGATCAGCTTTACTTGCCGGGCTTTGAGATTCTGGAGAGCATAAGGCCGAAACGCGACTGGTACCCCGACGGCACAGTGCGCTGGGCCGATGAGCTGGGCGATGTGCCCGACGACCTGGACACTTACCTGAAGCTGCCGCCTCTGAAAAGCAGCGGGGGGAGCTCGCCGTGATTTATCGAGCCAGATGGCTCGATCACAGAACGGCCAGATGGCCTGATCACTCAACGGAAATTAACCAAACCAACTAAAAACACAACCGCCTCAACAGACCAATTATGGCCGACATAATTAAACTTCTCCCCGACACCGTAGCCAATCAGATAGCTGCAGGCGAGGTCATTCAGCGCCCCAGCTCGGTGATTAAGGAATTGGTGGAAAATTCCGCCGATGCCGGTGCTACGGAGATAAATATCGAGGTGAGGGATGCCGGCAGGACGTTGATTCAGGTTACCGACAATGGCAAAGGTATGTCGCCCACGGATGCACGCATGGCTTTTGAGCGTCATGCCACATCAAAGATTAGGCAGGCCAGCGACCTTTTCGCCCTGCATACCATGGGGTTCCGCGGCGAGGCTTTGCCAAGCATCAGCGCCATCTCTCAGGTAGAGGTGCTGACGGCTGTGGCCGGTGTGCCCATGGGCACGCGGCTGACTTTCGACAATCTCGACGATATACCTTCGCAAGAGCCGTGTTACTGTGCCCCGGGCACTACCATAAAGGTGAAGAACATCTTCTATAACGTACCGGCCCGGCGCAGGTTCCTGAAGAGCGACACCGTGGAGCTGACGCACATTGTGCATGAGTTCGAACGGTTGGCTCTGGTGAATCCGAATATCCGTTTCACCTTCGACACCGGAAGCCGCAAGCGCGACCTGCGTGCCGGCTCTTTCAAACAGCGCATCACAGACCTGTGGAAAGGGTCGCTGAATCCGGAATTGCTGCCGGTGGAGGTGGAAACGGACATTGTAAAGATTAGCGGGTTCATAACCCGTCCGGAACACGCAAGGCGACGCAATGCGCTGCAATATCTTATTGCCAACGGGCGTTGCATGCGTCATCCGTATTTCATGCGTGCCGTGGCGTCGTGCTATGAAAAGCTGATAGCCCCCGACACCAAACCCTGTTATTTCCTGCGTTTTGAGGTTGATCCGGCCAAGATAGACGTGAATATTCACCCTACCAAGAATGAGATTAAGTTTGAAGACGAGCAGGAAATCTATCGGTTGCTGACCTCGGCCGTACATGCTGCCTTGGGCAAACACGGCAGTGTGCCGAGCATAGACTTTGAAAGCGATGCGATAGAAGTAAAGCCCCTGATGCGGGGAGAACAGCCTATGGCTCCGGCGTCGGCCGGGGACCCGGGCTATAACCCGTTTAAACAACAGATGAGGAGTGCGGAACGCTGGCGTCCTCAGTCGCTGAACAACGACTGGCAGGCCTTGTTCCAAAGCTTTACGCACGACACTCCGGTGAGTGAGCGGCAGACATCCCTGCCGTTTGACTATAGCGCGCCGAAAGGAACTGCTCTGCCTGAGGAAAAGGCTACAGAGACTCCTGCGGCAGAACCACGAAGCTTGGAGGTGCCCCCTTCATGTGTGCAGCTGGACAACAGCTTTATCATTACCCCCGGCAGCGAGGGTCTGATGGTGATAGATCAGCATCGGGCTCACGTGGCTGTGCTTTACAATCAGTTTATGCGCCGCAGCGACAACGACAGCGAGACAACGCTTCAGGGAGTGCTGTTTGGCGAAGAACTGAAGTTAGATACCCGGCAGACCACCATGTTGGAAGAGGCTCTGCCGCATCTGAAGACCATGGGAATAACACTTCGCCGGCAAGGCGAGGCATGGGTCATTGCCTCACTTCCGGCAGGTATTACCGGCGCAGAGGGCCGCGATATAATCTTTCAAGTGCTCGACGCCCTGCAGACCGACAGTGACCAATACGGCAAACCGACAACCGACAAAGAGGCGCTCAGACGGCGTCTGGCTCTTAGCCTGGCACGCAGTGCCGCCATCTGCAAAGGCAAAAGACTCAGCCAGCAGGAAATGGACCGCCTCACTGCCGATTTGTTCAAACTGCCAAATCCGGTTACCGGCCCTGACGGTAAAAAAATAATCTTTGTTCTGGAACTAAATAAAATAAATTCCATTTTTAGTTAATCAGAAATTTCTCTATTAGATCAATCCAATAGTTCAATCTGTTTTTTAGCGATGAATCATCCCACATTAACTTACAGCATCGAGTTGCCAAAGGATGTTGAGCAAATACTCGAAGTTGATTTTTGGGTCTATACTCACCTGACAGCCCAATTGTTGCAGCCTGTTACGGAGGCCGTTAAGTTCACCTCGCCGGTGTCTGTCTTCATAGAGAAAGGTACAGTGGAGGCTGAAGTCAATCTGCTTAACATCAAGGCCGTGGCGCCGTGCATAGTCCATATCAAGCCCGGCGACGTTGTTCAGTTGCACCGCGTAAGCGAAGATTTTGACGCCTCATTCCTGGTGATGAGCATCAAGGTGCGCGATTTGCTCTTACTGTCGCTGCACGATGCCGGAGCATCGCCGGCGGCACGCCTCGACCCGGTGGTGAATGTACCTGCCGCACTGGTGCCCACGTTCTGCAATTTCTATGCGTCGCTTGAGAAGCTCAATGCCGACGAGGACCATCCTTACAGGCTTCAGGCATTTCATCATGCCATACTGGCATTCTATTTCTATACGGCTCACGAGTGTTACGACTATCGAACGGGCGAAGTGCCCCGACCGGCCCATTTCCGCCGCAATCCCCTCGTTGACCGCTTCTTAGTGCTTGTGCAGAAGAGCTTCAAGGAGGAGCGCCAGATAGAATTTTATGCCAGTCAGCTTGGCGTAACCCCAAAACACCTGTCGCGCATACTGAAGCAGACCACAGGCTTTACCGCGGCCGACTGGATAAAGAATTATATCCTGCTGGAGGCCAAGGTGATGCTGAAATCGTCGACCCTGACCATGGGGCAGATTTCCACACAGCTCAACTTCCCGTCGCAGAGCTTCTTTGCCAAGTTCTTCAAGAATGCCACCGGCCTGACGCCGAAGCAATACCGCAATACGCCCATCTAACCGGCGTGGTTACCGCATGATTACCCTTTGGGGGTGAAAAATAATTTGAGGATGGGCCGGGCATTCGGTTCATCCTCAAATCATTTATTCTAAAGCGCTTCAGCAGCAGAGGCTTGCGGCGCCCCTGCCTGAAGAATTTGTCAGCGGCCTGAATGGCGCACCATGTCGGCAATGGTCTGGTTGAAGACCGTCTGCTTCATCAGCTCCTCAATGGAGAGGTGCATGCGGTAGCGCCAGTAATGACGCGAAATTGCCGGTATGTTGATTTGCTCCTCGCGCGGGTCCTCGCGGCGCAGACCTCCGTCGGTGCTGAGCCAGTCCTGCAGCGGCAGGATGCAGAGCATGGAGGGCGATTTGAGGTTGAGGTCTACGATGGCTGAGCATATCCAAGGCTCGGCAAAATAGGGAGCCTCACCCTGCTGGCCAAGCACATAGTTGAAGTAGCGCTGGCTCATGGCGTGATCCTCTTCCCACCAGCCGCGTATGCCCGGCATATCGTGGGCGGAAGTAGTGCAGACAGAGTAGTAAGGATAATGCCATGTGTCGCCGAACTCATGACGCGGATTCTTGGGCATGCGCTGAATCTCGAGCGAGAGAATCTCAAGAGTATTCATTACGTAAGGCACGCAGTCGGGAATCATGCCGAGGTCTTCGGCGCAGGTCAGCATGGACGTGGAGTTGATGAGCGGCGGGAGCTTCCACAGCGCCTTGTCTTGCCAGAAGTCGTTGTTGCGTTTGTAATAGAAGTCGTTGTAGAGAGCGTCGAAGCGGCTCTTTTCATATTCGTTGAGACGGCGATACTGATACGTGAACTGAGCCGAGATGCGCGGATGATAGGTGCCACGGCGATAGGGGTCTTCAATGAAGAGGACATCGTCGATGAGACCCATCAGAGCGTTGGCGAAACGTTCGTTCTTCTTGTCCTTGGGCTGCGTGGCGAAATATTCCTGCACCTTGCGCTGAGTCTGCACAAAGGGACGCAGACGGTAGCGACCGTCGCTGATGAGGTCGAGGAAACGGTCTTTGGCTTCCTGCACATGTTCGCCGAAGAAGTCGGTGAGCATCCATTCCATAATCAGCGGATTGGTGTGCAGGTCCACGTCAATCCAGAAGTCGAAGTTGTTGCGCATCTCATCGGGCGAGAAGGGGAGAGCCGGGTTGAAAATGCCCAACAGACCGTGGATGGCATCCATGGGTATTTGCCAGATGCGGAAGAAGCCCAGGATGTGGTCAATGCGGTAGGCATCGAAGTATTCCGACATTTTGCGGAAACGGGCCTTCCACCAGGCGAAGCCGTCTTTAGCCATTTCGTCCCAGTTGTAAGTGGGAAAACCCCAGTTCTGACCCATTGTGGAGAAGGCATCCGGCGGAGCGCCTGCCTGACAGTCGAGGTTGAACAGACGCGGGTCTTTCCAGGCGTCAACACTGGTGCGAGAAATGCCAATGGGTATGTCGCCCTTCAGGATAACACCCTTGGAATGAGCATAGTCGCGGGCCTGACGCAGCTGACGGTCGAGGAAGAACTGCACGAAGTAGTAGAAGTGAATCTCGTCGTCGTGGTCGATGCAGTAACGGTTAACCGCGTCGCGGTCGTAGTGGGCAAACGGACCCCACTGACTCATTTCGGCAGTGCCGTATTGGTCGCGCAGACAGCAGAAAGCGGCGTAGGGACGCAGCCAGTCAATGTTATTGCCGATGAACTCCTTGTATTTCTTGCTCTTGAATACAGAAGCCTTCTTCTCGGGATAAATCTCGCGCATGAAGTCCATCTTGCCCTTCGTAACCTGCTCGTAGTCAACATCCTTCAGAGCATTGAGCTTCTTGCCAAGTGCCACATAATGTTTCTGACGAGCAGCCTTGCGGAGCTTGCCCACATCGCTGAGGCTGAGATAGAGCGGATGGAGAGCGAAAGTGGAGTTGGCGTTATAGGGGTATGAGTCGGTCCAAGTGCCCGTCATCGTGGTGTCGTTGACGGGGAGCAGCTGAAGCACCTTCTGACCCGTGAGCACGCACCAGTCGACCATGGGGATGAGGTCGAGGAAATCGCCCACGCCGAAGTCGTTCTCCGTGCGCAGCGAGAAGACCGGAATGGCTGTGCCGGCGCCTTTCCAGTTATAGCGCGGATTGGCCAGCCGCAGACCGCCAACCGTTATCACCTCGCCCTTTTCAGAGTCGGGCAGATTGAGCAGACGGTTGGAGCAGTTTTCCCAGGCAGCCACCTCACCGGTGAGTTTGTTGCGGATAAGGAATTTGTATTCAAACGGCATTGAGATGCCGTCAGCCGGAACAGCCACCTGCCAGAGCGGATACTCAGCGTCAGACATTACCGGAGCCTTGTCCACATTCCAGGCGCCGAGAGCTTTGGGAATACCGGCCACCAGAACCTCTTCGTAGGGCTGCACCATGGGCGCGTAGACCTTTATCACCATATCTCCGGCCTTTACCTCGGGCAGCGGCGCCCTGTCGTGGCGAGCCAGGATGCCGTCGGTGAATGCAGAAGAATAGAAAGGCTTGTCGGCGGGCTGGTCTTCCCAGGCGTCATACTGGGAGTAAGACTGCACACCCGGCACCTGACGGAATGAGTGCTGATTGCCCCATTCAAAGCGCCAGACACGGTTGTCGGCCTTTACCACATAGCTGTAAGAGAAAGCTTTGACGCGGTCCGGGACGTCGACGGTGACGCGCCATGTAGAAGCGTCGGCCATTTCCATGGCAATGGCCTTTATAGGGTCGTTGTCGCCTAAAGCAGGGATGTTGCCGTAAATATGCAACGATTCACCCCAGTTGGTGCGATAGTTAACGGTGAAGGTGATTTTCATTTATTGCCTGTGTTTGTTATTACCTGACTGTGTGATATGCAAGGACATATAGCCCTCAAGGGACAAAGGTAATAAATTGCTTTGAGATATGCAAAACCCCTCGCCTTGGTGATGTTTATTCCATGCTGTAAGGGCTATGGCGGAGAGGCTTATGCGCATCAACAGGAATTTATTAACTTTGCACCATGGGACGGATTTTGGCCATAGATTACGGACGCAAACGCTGCGGCATAGCCGTAACGGACATTTTACAGATTTCTGCCAACGGCATGGAAACCGTGGCCACAGCTTCGCTGCCGGCCTTTCTGCAGGATTATTGCCAGCGTGAGGAGGTGGACGAGATAGTGATTGGCCTGCCACGCCAGCTCAACGGCGAGGACTCGGAGAGCATGCGCTATATAAGGCCCTTTATGGCCCGGTTGCCACAATTGCTGCCCGGCATGAAAGTAACACAGTATGACGAGCGCTTTACCTCGTCGCTGGCACATCGCGCCATGATAGAGGCAGGCCTGAAGCAGAGCACACGCCGACAGAAGCCCCTGGCAGACCGCACGGCCGCCGTGATTTTGCTGACAGATTATCTTGAATCGCGGCGCTGACAAAGTTGCCGAAATACTTGCAAGACAACACGAAATTTGTTAATTTTGCGCTGAAAAAATAAACAAGACATGACGTTACCGATATATCTATACGGACATCCGGTTTTGCGGCGTCCGACGGAGGAAATAACAGCCGAATATCCTGATTTGGAGCGGCTGATAGCCAATATGTGGGAGACAATGTATCACAGCGAAGGCGTGGGTCTGGCCGCTCCTCAGGTTGGCAAGTCGATACGGCTGATAGTGATTGACGGCACCCCGATGGCCGACACCGACCCTATGTGCGCCGACAGCAAAATGGTGCTGATAAATCCGCAGTTGGAGGTGATTGAAGACCGCGACCCGGTGGGCCGCGACGAGGGCTGTCTATCGCTGCCGGGTCTGAGCGAGGAGGTGAAGCGCACTGAGCATATCCGGCTCCGTTGGCTTGACGAGAACTTTCAGCCCCATGAGCAGGAGTTCGAGGGCTTCCTCAGCCGCATCATACAGCATGAGTATGATCATCTGGAGGGGAAAGTGTATATGGACCGTGTGTCGCCCATTCGCCGCACACTGCTGAAGAGCAAGCTCTCGGCGCTGGTGAAGGGTCGTGTGAAATGTGATTATAAAGTGGTTGCCGCACCTAAGACCCCATTTAACAAAAAATATTAATGCCGGGGAACTGAAAACTAATATGAGAAAGGCTCTGCAAAAAGAACAGAATTTTTAACAATGCATAAAGTTAAAAATTTAACCACCCATAGAGGTTTTAACCAAGCCTCAAAATAAATTTTTATTATGGCACCAAAACACAAGACTAAAGTTACTCAGGTCTCGCAGGGTTGGGCGCTTTTTGCCAAGTTTCGTCGGTTACATAGCTCGCTATGCGCCCTCCTTAACTTGCAAAAATCACTTCATCCCTGCGACCCCGGCGTTAACATTTTTTGTGGAATGGGGTCTAAACGATAAATAATGGCCGACGACAAAAAGATAATATTCTCTATGGTGGGAGTGAGCAAAGTCATTCCCCCGCAACGACAGATTCTCAAAAACATCTATCTCAGCTTTTTCTATGGCGCCAAGATAGGCATCATAGGTCTCAACGGCTCGGGAAAATCCACTCTGCTGAAAATTATTGCCGGCATAGACAAGAGCTATCAGGGCAATGTGGTGTTCTCGCCGGGTTATTCGGTGGGTTATCTGGAACAGGACCCGAAGCTCGACCCGGAGAAGACTGTGAAAGAAGTGGTGCAGGAGGGAGTGCAGCCCACGCTCGATCTGTTGGCTGAGTTCGAGAAGGTGAATGAGGCCTTCGGCGATGAAGAGGTGCTCAATGACCCCGACAAGATGGAGGCTTTGTGCAACCGTCAGGCCGAGTTGCAGGATAAATTAGATGCCTGCGATGCGTGGAACATAGACAATAAGCTTGAAAGGGCCATGGATGCTCTGCGTTGTCCGCCCGACGACCAGCCGGTGAAGACCCTGAGCGGCGGCGAGCGTCGTCGTGTGGCTCTGTGCCGTCTGCTGCTGCAGCAGCCCGACATTCTGCTGCTTGACGAGCCTACCAACCACCTTGACGCTGAAAGCATCGACTGGCTCGAACAGCATCTGCAGCAATATCCCGGCACGGTGATTGCCGTAACGCACGACCGTTATTTCCTTGACCATGTGGCCGGATGGATACTGGAACTCGACCGTGGCGAAGGTATACCCTGGAAGGGCAATTACTCGTCGTGGCTCGACCAGAAGACGCAGCGTCTGGCCATGGAGGAGAAGCAGGCCAGCAAACGGCGCAAGACTCTGGAGCGCGAGCTGGAATGGGTGCGTATGGCGCCCAAAGCGCGTCAGGCCAAAGGAAAGGCACGTCTGGCAAGCTATGACCGACTGATGAATCAGGACCAGAAGGAACGTGAGGAGAAGCTGGAGATTTATATCCCCAACGGGCCGCGTCTGGGCAACAAGGTGATTGAAGTGAAGGAGGTGGCAAAGGCCTTCGGCAACAAGCTGCTCTTCAACGACCTCACCTTCTCGCTGCCGCCGGCCGGCATAGTAGGTGTTATAGGTCCCAACGGCGCCGGAAAGACTACACTGTTCCGCCTCATCATGGGTCTGGAAAAGGCCGACAAAGGCAGCTTTGAGGTGGGCGAGACAGTGAAGGTGGCATACGTGGACCAGAACCACAAGGACCTGAGTCCGGACAAGAGCGTCTATGAGGTTATCAGTCAGGGTGTTGAGAGCTTCCGCATGGGCGGCCGCGATATGAACGCGCGTGCCTATCTGTCGCGCTTCAACTTCACGGGAGCCGACCAGGAGAAGAAGATTGGCGTGCTCAGCGGCGGTGAACGCAACCGCCTCCATCTGGCCATGGCGCTGAAAGAGGAGGGGAATGTGCTGCTGCTCGACGAGCCTACGAATGACATCGACGTAAACACCCTGCGGGCCCTTGAAGAGGGTCTTGAGAACTTTGCAGGCTGCGCCGTGGTGATAAGTCACGACCGCTGGTTCCTCGACCGTATCGCCACGCATATCCTGGCTTTTGAGGGCGACAGCAAAGTAACCTATTATCAGGGCTCATATTCGGAATACGAAGAATATCGCAAGAAGCGCGACGGCAAGGATGCCACGCCTCACCGCATACGTTACCGTTCGCTTACCTGAAGAATCAGAAAAAAGCAATGATTTACTCAATGACAGGCTTCGGAAGGGCCGAAGCCACTACCGCAACAAAGAAATTTACTGTTGAGCTGCGCACGCTCAACAGTAAACAGCTTGATTTAAGTATCCGTGTGCCGGGCCAGTGGCGGGAGCTGGAGGTAACGCTGCGTCCTATGCTGGCGACCGGTCTGCAGCGCGGCAAAGCCGAGTGTGGCGTAACGGCGGAGAATACAGGCACTGAGGCAGGCGTGGACTTCAACATGCCGGTTTTGGCATCGTATAAAGAGAAAGTGGAGCAGATGAGGCGCGACCTGCAGCTGCCCGAGCCGGCAGACTGGTATGCCACCCTGTTGCGGCTGCCCGAAGTGTTCCATGTCCGTATGGCAGACGCTGAAGAGGCTGATGCCGAGGGTGAGGCCATTACCCGTGCGGCAAAAGAGGCGTTGGCCAATCTGCAGGATTTCCGCAAGCGTGAGGGCGCCAAGCTCGAAGTCTTTTTCAAAGGCGCCATAGAGGGCATAGGCGCTTTGCTGAAGCAGGTTGAACCGTTGGAGAAAGAGCGTGTGCCCAAAATCAAAGCACGCCTCGAAGAACAGCTGCAGCGATTGGCAATGCCCGAATATGACCACGAGCGTCTGGAGCAGGAGATGATTTTCTACCTGGAGAAACTTGACGTTACGGAGGAGAAAACACGTCTGCGCGCTCACCTTGACTATTTCATGGAGACCATGGAGCTGCCGGAAGGGGGGCAGGGCAAGAAGTTAGGCTTCATAGCCCAGGAAATGGGACGTGAGATAAACACCCTCGGCTCAAAAGCCAATCATGCCGGCATTCAGCGCATCGTAGTGCAGATGAAGGATTTGCTGGAACAAATCAAGGAGCAGGTGCTCAACGTGTTGTGATGGCGGCAAAGGGTAAGATAATAGTGCTGTCGGCCCCTTCCGGCACCGGCAAGTCGACCATCATAAAGGAGCTGATGGCGATGCCCGACCTGAAGCTCGGATTCTCAATATCGGCAACCTGCAGGGCACCCCGAGGCAATGAGCAGAATGGCCGCGAATATTATTTCCTCTCGCCCGAACAGTTCAGGCAATTTGTATCCGAGGATAAGTTCGTGGAATGGGAAGAGGTCTATCCGGGTTGTTGCTACGGAACCCTGCTGAGTGAGGTTGAACGCGTTACCGAGTCGGGCCATAATCTGATTATGGACATAGACGTAAAGGGTGCGCTGAACATAAAGCGGGTATTCGGCAGCGAGGCCTGCTGTATCTTCATAGAGCCGCCGTCGCTGGAGGAACTGGGACGCCGTCTGCGCGACCGGGGCACCGATGCCCCCGAGGTGATTGAGAAACGCCTGGCCAAGGCTGACTATGAGCTGAGCTTCGCGCCACAGTTCGATGATGTGGTCGTCAACGACTCATTGCCGCAAGCCGTGGAAGGCGTCCGCCGGATGATACTCAACTTCATAAGCACGGAAAAGGATTGATTACGGTAATCTATCCGGGGTCATTCGACCCGGTGCATCTCGGGCACGTCAGCCTTGCGGATTACGTGTCGAGGCTGCCGCAGGTAGATGAGGTGTGGTTCCTGCCTTCGCGGCGCAACCCGTTCAAGCAGCACGAGGTGAGGGCTGCCGACCAACACCGGCTGGAGATGCTGCGGTTGGCTGTGGAAGGACACCATGCGCTGAAGGTGCATGATTTGGAGTTCCATCTCCCTTATCCCTCATACACCGTAAACACCCTGCGCGAGCTGATAAAGCGTTATCCAGAGCGCCGGTTCCGACTCCTGATAGGCTCCGACAACTGGGAGAAGTTCGACCGGTGGCGCGAGGCCCAAACCATACTCACAGACTTCGGAGTGTTGATTTACCCGCGCAAAGGGTCTGCCGTAACAATGGAGCTTCCCGCCAACGTCTCCCTGCTCACCGACGCCCCTCATTTCCCTTTTTCCTCCACTGAAGTCAGGCAGCGTCTTGCCCAAGGCGGCGATGTCAGCACAATAATAAATGCGAGAGTGGAGGAATATATCAAAGCAAACAATCTCTACAGCAACAATAAATAATGATGAACCTGACCAAAGAAATGCTTCGCGGCGAGGATATTGACATGAGTTATTTTTCGCGTCGGCGCACCATACGCAATTTTCATCCAGAACCCCTTGACGATGAGCTTCTGACCACCATAGTGCGTCAGGCCACCAAAGCGCCCACAACGGGCAATATGCAGCTCTATTCGGTGATATGCACCCGTATGCCCGAAAGGAAGCAGAAACTCGCCGAGCTGCATTTCTGTCAGCCGGCCACCAACGCGCCAGTGTTGCTCACCATTTGTGCCGATTTTCATCGCTTTGAACGCTGGTGCCGAATCAGCGGCACGACTTCGCGCTTCAACAATCTGCAGGGATTTCTCTACGGCCTTTTCGACGCTGCTATTCTAACCCAGCAAATTACTACCATAGCCGAGCTGCACGGACTCGGCACCTGCATTCTCGGCACAACGGCGTTCAATGCCCCTGAAATAGCCGAACTGCTGAAATTGCCCAAAGGAGTGGTACCGTTGCTGACACTGGCCATCGGGGTGCCCGACGGTGAGGGTGAGGCCACGGAGCGTCTGCCGGTAAATGGTGTGTTGCATTTTGAGGAATACAAAGACCCCTCTGATGCCGAAGTAGCTGAAATTTATGCGGTTAAGGATAACTTTGCGCCCAACAAAGAGTATGTGGCCGAGAACGGCAAACCCTCGCTGGCTCACGTCTTCACCGAGGTGCGTTATCCCGAGGAGATGAACGTAACCTTCTCGAAGAAACTTGACGACTGGCTGAAGGCTCAGGACATCAATCTCTGACCCTTATAGAGTATTATACAGGCCAATGCTTCTTGTTTGCCGAAAACAGGAAGCATTGCTGCATATCGGCCGTTATGAATTCGCCGAAAGCCCTGCGCACATCCGGTATCCACAACGGCGTGTCGTGCTTCGGATGACACATCACCTTGCACTGATTGCGATAGGGCAGAGGTATGTCGGCCTCCTTGAGCAGGTTAGCGATTTTCTTGGACGAGTTGCGCGAAATCTTCATTCGCTCGCCCGGATGCGGCAGGCGCCAGCGGTAATACTCAAGAGGATTGGGGAAATAGACCTCGCGAGCGCCAGCAGTTGATTTGATGGCCTTAAGAAGCTGCGGCGTAACGGGCATCTTCTCCTCATTTATATCAATATGCGGCATAGAGGCAGGCAGACGCAGAAACTCACCGTTGCGCAGCGTAACGGCCATGTCGCCGGCATACCAGCAACGCGTCTGCGACGTTTCCCTGCTGCTCTCGCGCAGCATCTCAGCCTCCTGAGCCGCCGAGAAACCATAGCTGCGCAGCCATTCATGCAGCAGCGAAGAGGCCGAGGCACTGTCGGCCATCATCGACGTGCTCAGCACATTGCCCGATGCTTTCTGCTGCCGCCATTGCGAATAAACCCGGTAGCTCTCGCCCAGATTGCGCTGTGTGCGGGCCAATCGCTGCGACACGCCCGGAAAGCGTGCATTCAGCAGAGGCAAAACCTCAAGACGCAGAAAATTCCTGTCAGGCTCATTCTGCAGATTGGTGGAATCCACAATCCAGTCTTGGCCCAAACCACGCAAATATTGCTCTATATCGCAGCGATGAAGCGTAAGAAGAGGCCTCATCAGAGTGCCCGTGTCGGCCACCATGCCTTTCACGCCCTCCAGGCCGCAGCTCCGCATCATGTTGAGTAGCATCGTCTCAATATTGTCATCGGCATGATGCGCCGTAAGTATCCTGGCGCACTGAAGCTGCCGGCTGAGCGAGTCGAACCAGTTGTAACGAAGCTCTCGGCAGGCCATCTCCATACTCCCTCCATGCTCTCTGCGGTAGGCATCTACGTCAAAATGAATCAGCTGCAGCTCCACCCCCAACTTCTTGCAGAGACTCTGCACAAACACCATATCGCGGTCGCTTTCCGCCCCTCGGAGGTGAAAATTGCAATGCGCCGCCACCACGTCAGCTCCTATGCGTTTCAGAGCCACTAACAGCGCTACGCTGTCTGCCCCGCCGCTCACCGTGGCCAACAGTCTGCGCCCTCTCACAGGCGCTATAACCTCCGCTACAATGCGCTCTAATGCCGAATCTTCATTTTTCATGCCTCAAAATTAAAAAAATCTCCCCAAATATTTGGCAGATAAAGAAAAATAGATTAACTTTGCACCGAATAAAAGTCTGTACTGAATACAGCTTTGTATCAATAACAGATTGCCTATGTCATCAGCACTCGATATTCTGCATCAATTCGGCATACGCCCGTCGCATCAGCGGCTGACGGTGCTGACATACCTGATGGAACATCGCGACCACTCCTCGGCAGAAGAAATCTTTGAGAATCTGCATAAGGAGATGCCGATGATATCGCGCACCACAGTCTACAACACCCTGCGGCTGTTCAGCGATGCCGGAGTGGTACAGACGCTGAGCATAGGGGTGCATCCGCTGGTTTTCGAGACCAATCTCACGCCCCACGCACACTTCTTCTGCCGCTGCTGCAAAAGCATCACCGATATACCAGTGCAGGAGGCCGACTGGCAGCGGATGAAGGACTACGGTGGCCCGTCGCAGGCTGAGATGCACGTTACCTTCAATGGCATTTGCGAAAAGTGCAGACGACATTCATGAACCAACAACGGCGTTGAAGAGGCAGAACCTTAACAGTGCCACAAAACATAAACACACAACAAATCTTACACCGACTATGACAAAATGGATTTGCACCGTATGCGGCTACATCGCCGAAGGTGCTGAAGCTCCCGAGAAATGCCCGATGTGCGGCGCCCCCGCTTCCAAATTTAAAAAGATGGACGAAGACGAGCTGCTGAAGTTCGTTACCGAACATGAGATTGGCGTTGCCAAAGGCACAAGCGAGGAGATGATTAAAGACCTCAACACTCATTTCATGGGCGAGTGCACAGAGGTAGGTATGTATCTGGCCATGTCGCGCCAGGCCGACCGCGAAGGCTATCCTGAAATAGCTGAGGCTTTCAAGCGCTATGCTTGGGAAGAGGCTGAACATGCAGCCAAGTTCGCCGAACTCCTTGGCGATATGGTTTGGGACACCAAGACCAACCTCGACAAACGTATGCACGCTGAAGCCGGCGCCAATGCCGACAAGATGCGCATTGCCCGCAATGCCAAAGAGCAGGGTCTGGACGCAATCCACGACACCGTTCACGAAATGGCAAAAGACGAGGCTCGCCACGGTCGCGGCTTCGCAGGCCTCTTCGAGCGTTATTTCGGCAACAAGAAATAATGTCTGACTGACAGCAACATTATGAGGCGGTGTGAGGCATTTGCCTTGCGCCGCCTTTCAGCTCTAATCAAACTCAATCAACCCCAATCAACCTCATCAACCCTAATCGTAAGTTATCTATGAAAAAACTGATTTTAACAGTCCTGCTGAGCCTAAGCGGCGTCGTTGCAGCCACAACTCAGCCCATGTGCTACTACAATCCTGTGCTCAACTGCATAGCCACGCGCACAAGCGTGCGGCAGTATGCGCCCACAGCCATTCCCGACAGCGTAACCACAACCTTGCTTCAGGCTGCCATGTGCGCGCCTTCGGCAGTCAACAAACAGCCGTGGGAGTTTATTACCGTTACCAATCCCGAAGTGCGCAACGCCATCAAGCAGGCCATCCCCAATTCACACGCTGCCAAAGCGCCGTTGTGCATTGTGGTGTGCGGCGATATGAACCAGGCCCTTGAGGGGCAGGCACGCGACTTCTGGGTGCAGGATTGCAGCGCTGCCACACAGAACATACTTCTGGCGGCCCATTCCATGGGTCTTGGCGGCGTTTGGTGTGGTGTATATCCCAACACCGACCGTTGTGAGGCGCTGCGTAAGGTGCTGAAAATTCCGGCAAATGTGATACCGCTGAATGTGGTATGCCTCGGCTATCCCGACCCCAATGCACCGGCTCCTACGCCAAAGGATAAGTTCAAGCCGGCGAAGATTCACGTCAACGCCTGGTAACGTCAACGAGCCTCAGAGACTCCCTTTGAGGGTATCTGAATATTATCCTTTTTTATTGAAAAAGCGGCAATAGGGCTGCAGACCACATTCCAGGCACAGAGGCCTGCGTGCTTTGCAAACGTATCGTCCGTGAAGAATAAGCCAGTGATGCGCTGTAGCCACCAGTTCGGTGGGTATATGGCGCATCAGTGTTTTTTCTGTGTGCAGCGGCGACGGCGAGTTGTTGGTCAGCCCTATGCGGTTGCTGACGCGAAAGACGTGCGTGTCCACGGCCATAGCGGCCTTGTTCCACACCACTGAGAGCATTACGTTGGCCGTTTTGCGACCCACTCCCGGGAGCTTCATCAGCTTATCGAGGTCTGACGGCACCTCGCTGTTGAAGTCGTCAACGAGCATCCGCGCCGCCTTGAGCAGCGACCGCGTTTTGTTGTTGGGGAAGGTTACGCTCTTGATGTATTCATAAACCTCCTCCTCTGTTGCAGCGGCCAAATCATCCGGAGTGGGGTAGGCCTCAAACAGAGGCGGAGTTACAATGTTCACGCGCTTGTCGGTGCATTGAGCCGACAGGATAACGGCCAACAGCAGGTGGAACGGCGAGTCATATTGCAGCTCAGTCTTCGGTTCGGGCATATTGGCCTGAAACCACTCTATGACGCCGTTATAGCGGTCTTTGAGGGTCATCAGCGGGCTGAATCGAAGAGATGGAGGAAGCGCACGTCGTTCTCAGAGAACAGACGCAGGTCGCTGACCCTGTATTTGAGGTTGGCAATACGTTCCACACCCATGCCGAAGGCGTAGCCCGAATAAACATCGGGGTCAATGCCGCAGGCCTTCAGCACGTTGGGGTCGACCATGCCGCAGCCTAAAATCTCAACCCAGCCCGTACCTTTGCAGAGCGCGCATCCCTTGCCGCCGCAGATGTTGCAGCTGATGTCCATCTCGGCGCTCGGTTCGGTGAAGGGGAAGTAGCTCGGACGCAGACGAATCTTGGTGTCGGCGCCGAACATCTGGCGTGCAAAGCTGAGAAGCACCTGGCGCAGGTCGGCAAACGACACATTCTTGTCAACATAAAGTCCCTCTACCTGGTGGAAGAAACAGTGGGCGCGGGCAGACACTGCCTCATTGCGGTAAACGCGGCCGGGACAGATGATGCGGATAGGCGGTTTGTTGGCCTCCATGGTGCGCGTCTGCACTGACGAGGTGTGTGTGCGCAGAAGTACCTGCTGATTGTTGGATATGAAGAATGTGTCCTGCATATCGCGTGCCGGATGGTCTTCAGCAAAGTTGAGCGAAGAGAACACATGCCAGTCGTCTTCCACCTCCGGGCCTTCAGCAATGGTAAAGCCCATGCGGCCGAAGATGTCGATTATTTCGGCTTGAACCAGCGACAGCGGATGACGTGTGCCGAAAGGCAGCGGCGAGGCGGTGCGAGTCAGGTCGAGCGATGCCAGAGCCGGATCGTCGGCACACGCACAGGTCTGCTTAAGAGCATTGATACGTTCTGTGGCTTCCGTTTTCAGAGCGTTGAGCAACTGACCCATCTCCTTCTTGTCGGCCGGTGCAACCTCACGGAAACGGGCAAAGAGGGCCTGCACCGGTCCCTTCTTGCCTAAGTATTTTACTCTCAGTGCTTCGGCTTCTGCAGCGGTGGAAGCTGTCAGCTCTGCTATCTCTTGACGCAATGCAGCGATTTCTTCCTTCATGAATGATGATTTTTACGGATGCAAAGTTAACAAATTTTCCACACTGTGGCAACATGCGCCTGCCACAACAAACCTCACCGCGGTCTGAAAGATGCATTTTGAGATCAGCCGCCGGCTGACGTTTTAATCAATAAGGCGTTTTGTCAGACTTGGCAGCCCATTTCTCGAAGGCTTTTATAGCCCCTGTGCCGTCAACATGGATAGCCGGCAGATGACGGTATTCGCGTTTGCGGGCAAGCTCCTCGTAGATGAAATTGTCGGAGAAATCAATGGCGGCGGCATCCTCCTTGGTGTTGGCAAAGAAGATTTTCTTCACCCCGGCCCAGTAAAGGGCGCTCAGGCACATGGGACACGGCTCGCACGAGCTGTAGACTATGCAGTCAGTGAGCCGGAAGTCCTTGAGCTGTGCGCAGGCATTGCGTATGGCCAGCACCTCGGCATGCGCAGTAGGGTCGTTGAGCAGTGTTACAGAATTGGCGCCTGTGCTTATCACCTCATCGCCCTTTACTATGACGGCGCCGAAAGGTCCGCCACCTTTATCAATATTGTCATAGCTCAGCTTTGTGGCCATTGCCATAAAACGCGGATTATAGTCTTTGTCGTTCATCTTTTATCGTTACTTTTCTATTATTAGAACGCAAAGATTGCCGTTTTGGTTGGCCGTTGACGCGGAAATAACTAACTTTGCGCCATGAAATTACTGCGAGCCGCCACAACGGCCATAATTATATCTCTTGTCATCACCGGCGCCCGGGCGCAGCAACCCGCCAAAGCCAAAACCGATACAGTGCGTCACGGTTCGGCCTGGACACTTATCTTCCCCTTAGGGCAGCATAAACCCGCCGATATGGATACATTGCTGTATAACTATCAGCGGCAGGCCATCCCTTCCATGCAGTCTGACGCCTATCTCTCCACCGGCAACCTGGGCGCTCCGTCGCATACCCTCATTTACATCGACCAACAGCAGCCGGGTGCCTTCTTCTTCGACAGGAACCTCGACCACTGGATGCAGCTCGGGCACAAGCAGAAATTCTATAATGTGTATGTGCCCATGACGCTGGCAAGCTACAACTTCGGCGGCAACCGCGAGAGCAATCAGGACAGGCTGCGGGCCACCTTTGCCGGAAATGTCAACCGGCGCATCGGCATCGGGGCGCATATCGACTATCTTTATTCAAAGGGCGCTTATGACTATCAGGCTGCCAAGGATTATATCTACGGTCTGAGCGGCTATTACCTCGGCGACAGATATGAGATGCAGGCTTTCTGGGACCAGAACAATATGCTCAATAAGGAGAATGGCGGCATTACCAACGACTTATACATCACTGACCCCGCCGAGCTGCAGGGAGGTGTGAGCAAGATAGAACCGAAGGCCATTCCCACGCGCCTCTCCACGGCTCATACTCGGCTCCATGCCTCACAGTTCTACATGAACCATGCCTACAAAATCGGATATTGGCAAGAGCAGAAGGTCAACGACACTCTCACCCGGCAAATCTACATTCCGGTGGTGAAATTCATCTATGCCTTCGACTGGCGTCAGGGGCGCCACAAGTTCATAAATCGTGATGCGGCAGAGGCTCGTGATTTCTGGCGCAACACATATTTCGATGAAACGGAGTCCAACGACCGAACGTCATATTCCGCTCTGGCCAACACCTTGGGTGTGCAGATGATGGAAGGTTTCAAGCCCTGGGTGAAGTTCTCGCTGTCGGCCTATCTCACATACGAGAACCGCCGTTACACTCAGTATCGCCCCGATTCACTGATTGGCACAAGTCTGTCGCCGCTGCCCGAATACTATGGAAGCATCAAGCACAAGGCGTCGCAGAATCTGCTGTGGGTGGGCGGAAGGCTCGAGAAGACCAACGGACGGCATTTCACTTACAGTGCCGATGCCCGTTTCGGCATCCTTGCCGACGTGGCCGCCGATATGCGTCTGGCCGGCGAGGCCAAAGCTCGTTACCGGCTGCTTGGCGACACCGTTACGGTGGCCGCTTCCATCGGTTTCCGCAACGAAGAGCCCTCTTATCTGTTGAATCACTATGTGAGCAACCACTTTATCTGGGAAAATAATTTTGGCAAGACGCGCGTGTTCAATATCGGCGGAAAGATAATTTCGCCGCGCACCAACACCTCGGTGGAAGTGGACTTCCGCAATGTGCAGAACATGATTTACTTCGACACACTGTCCATGCCGCGTCAGGCCGGCAAATCCATCCATGTCTTTACTGCCCGGCTGAATCAGAACTTCAGGATAGGCATCTGGAACTGGAACAACACGCTCACCTTCCAGACAAGCTCCGACAAGACGCTGCTGCCGTTGCCGGCTCTCAGCGTCTACTCCAATATGTTTCTTGACTTCAGAGCCTTCCGTGTGCTGCATCTGCAGATAGGCGTCGACTGCGACTATTACACGCGCTACACTGCATACGCTTATCAGCCGGCCACTACGGCTTTCCGCCTCGGCGACGGCACAAAGGTGGGCAATTATGCCTTTTGCAATGCCTATGTTACCGCAAAGCTCTACCGCTGCCGCTTCTTCGTGCTGTGGAGCCATGTAAACCAAGGCTGGTTCGGCACCAACTATTTCTACATGCCGGGTTACCCCATGAATCCGCGCCGTCTGCAGTTCGGCCTCTCGGTCGATTTTGCCAACTGACGCAAACATCTCTTAGCCGCAGCTGCAAAGCCCCCCTTTGCTCTCTGTTTGGTGCTTCTGAAGCTACATTATAAAGGGTACGAAAAAAGAGGCTGAGCCATTTCATTGTTGGCTCAGCCTCGGTGTTATGCAGCTGTGGAATTAGCCTTCGAATTCGATGATGGGCTGGTCGGTTGACATCACATCGCCTTCTTTGATGAGGATGTTCTTAACCACGCCTTCCATGTCGCTCTGCAGGTCGTTCTCCATCTTCATGGCCTCGTAAACCAGCACAACGTCGCCGTTCTTAACGGTGTCGCCGGGTTTAACAGAGATTTCCAGCACCTTGCCGCCCATGGGTGCAACCAGTGTGGGACCGCGCTGTGCCTCGTATTCGATGATGGGCTGACCGGTGGCCATAACGTCGCCTTCGCCGATGAGAATCTTGGCAACTTTGCCGCCCTTCTCAGCCTGCAGGTCGTTCTCCATCTTCATAGCCTCGTAAACCAGCACTACGTCGCCGGGATTTACGGTGTCGCCTTCTTTGACGGTGATTTCAAGAATCTTGCCGCCCATGGGAGCTATTTCGGTGAAGTCCGGATCAAAGTCGGCAACCTCAACTTCGGCTTCTGCGCCGGCTGCTGCGGGAGCCTCTTTCTTGATGCCGCATTCGGCCTGACGTTTGTTCTTCAGGAACGTGGTGGCTACCTGGGGAAGGAGTTCGAGAAGCAGGTATTCCTCTTCATTCTCAGCCAGCTTCTTGCCGTTGCATTCGGGCAGTTCGGGGTTCTCCGGTTTCTTGTAGGAGTTTACGTCGTAAGGTTTCTCCTGAGCGTCGCCGGTGATTTGCTCGCGGAACTTCGGGTCTACAGGCACGGGAGTCTTGCCGTATTCGCCCTTAACCAGGTTCTCGAACTGTTTGTTCTTCGAGGTGTAGTCGGCCAGACCTTTGCGGCGGTCGAGAGCCAGATTCACAGCCTGTGAGCCTACAATCTGCGAAGTAGGAGTTACCAGAGGCACCAGACCGGCGTCGCGGCGTACCTTCGGGATGAGAGCCATAGCCTCTTCCAGTACGTCTTCTGCGTCGAGGGCGCGAAGGTTGGCTACCATGTTGGTGTACATGCCGCCGGGAACCTCTGCGTTCTTAACCAGCTCGTTGGGACGCGGGAAGCCGAAGTATGCCTCTATGCGATGGCAGGCGTCGAGAAGAGTCTCTTCGTCGCAAGCCTTGGCTGCTTCGATGGCGCGGTCGAACTGTGCGTCGATTTCTTTCGGCATAGTTGCATACCATTTGTCGAAGTCGTAGGGCCAGTGGTGACGGTTGAGGTCGAATTCGCCCAGAGCCTCGCGGGCGTTAGCCAGTTCTTTGCGAATCTTGGCTACTGCCTCCATGTTCACGTCGAGCTGGATGCCGAGCTTCTGGCAGAAGATCCAGATAAGCTCAATGGCAGGAGCTGCTGAGCCGCCGCCGAACCACCAGATGTTGGTGTCGACGATGTCTACGCCCTGGATGATGGCGGTGAGTACTGATGCCAGACCGTAGCCGGGGGTGCAGTGGGTGTGGAAGTCAACGGGCACGCCCAGTGCCTCTTTCAGCTTCGGCATCAGAGAATAGATGCGGGCCGGATTTACCAGGCCTGCCATGTCTTTGAGCGAAATCATCTTGGCGCCGATGGCCTCCATCTCTTTCGCTTTGTTTACGAAATATTCGTCGGTGAAGATCTTCTCTTCAGCACCCTTCGGGTCAACGGTGTAGCAAACAGCTGCGTCGGCTATGCCGCCGAGTTCGTTGATGAGGCGGATTGAAGATTTAATGTTGTCGATGTCGTTGAGGGCATCGAAGATACGCATGATGTTCAGGCCGTTTTTGATGGCTTCTTTATAGAATCCTTCCAGCACTGAATCAGGATAAGGCACATAGCCGAAGAGGTTACGTCCGCGGCTCAGGGCGCTCAGCAGCGATATGCCTTTCATCGCTTTGGAGCATGCACGAAGACGGTCCCAGGGGCTCTCGCCCAGATAACGCATTACAGAGTCGGGTACGGCGCCGCCCCATACTTCCATAATGTAGAATTTTGCCTCCTGGTAAAGCGGCAGAAGTTTGTCAATATTCTCCTGCTTCATACGCGTGGCGAAGAGCGATTGCTGTCCGTCGCGAAGCGTAAGGTCTCTTACTTTCAGCACTTTTTGCATTTTTCAGGTCCTTTGGTTGATTTTATGGTTGATTACTTGTTTTATCTCGTGTTATTCGGGGTCAGTCGAACACGCCTTCCACGTGTTCCCCGCCTCCGTCGTTGTTGGAAGAGGTATGTCCTCCGCCTCCGTAATAGGAGTCTACAGGCACGTCAAACACCGCACTCTGGCTGTAGCCCAGACTCGGGTCGCCATAGACCTTCTGCATGAACTTGCCATACATAGGCAGAGCCGATTTGGCGCCCTGACCCAGTGTCATGGTGTTGAAGTGAATGTAACGCTCCTCGCCGCCAACCCATACACCTACCACAATCTGCGGAGTAAAGGCTATGAACCAGGTGTCGGAGTTGGTGTTGGTGGTACCCGTCTTGCCACCCGTCTGGGCTGATATGCCGAAACTCGACAGGCCGCGGCCCGTACCCGCTTTCACCACATTGCAGAGCATCTGAACCATCTTGCGGTAAGCATCCTCGTTGGTTACCTCCACACGGTGCGGAGTGTTGGCCCAGAGAGTCTGACCCGATGCATCGGTGATTTTGGTTACCAGAACAGGCTGTGTGCGCACACCCTTGTTGGCAAAGGCCGAATAGGCACCCACCATCTCGCGCACCGTAACGTCGTTGGTGCCCAGACAGAGAGGCAGCGTAGGCTCCATATAGCCCGTGATGCCGAACATACGCTCCTTCTTCACCAACTGTTCTGGGCCGAGGGCATGAATCAGACGGGCCGAAATCCAGTTGTTCGACGTTGTCAGCGCATTCAGCAGCGAGATGTAGCCGCCGCCTCCACGGCCGTTGCGCGGTGCCCAGCCGTTATAGACAGGCTGCGTGTTCTGCATCATGGTCTGCGGCGTAAATTCGTCGCCGGGCTGCTCCATGGCCAAGGTATAGAGGAAAGGCTTTGCCGTAGAACCTATCTGACGGCGTCCGCGGCTTACCATGTCATACTGGAAGAACTGGAAGTCGGGTCCGCCCACGTAGGCTTTCACATAGCCTGTTATGGGGTCCATGGCCATCATGCCCGTGCGCAGAATCGATTTCATGTAGAGCAGAGAGTCGCGCGGCGACATGTGCGCCGATTTGGTCGATGTGCCTATTACACGCTTGCCGTTCTTCACCTCAGTGGTGTACGTGAAGATTTCCATGTCTATCGGCGTGTTGAATACCTTGGCAATCTCCTCCTCGCTCTTGCCGGCCTCCTTCATTATGCGGTAACGCTCAGTTTTCTTTATAGCGTTGTCTACCAGCCACTTGGCGCCACCCTTGGGCAGCTCCGAAGCAACCGTGGTGTAAGGTCCGTATTTCTGTCCGCGTTTCTCGGCTGTGAACGCCGGCTGCAACACGCCGCCAAGCTGTTCCATCACCGTCTCTTCGGCATATTCCTGCATCTTCACGTCGAGAGTGGTGTAGATGCGCAGACCATCCTTGTAAATGTTGTAGAATGTGCCGTCCGGTTTCGGATTCTTCTCCACCCATCCGTAGAGCGGGTCGTTGGCCCACATAGTGGAGTCGGTGTTGTAGTTGCTCAGCGCCAGCGTATAGGCCAGACGGTTGCTGTAGTCGCCCGGTTGCGGACGCACCGGCTTCTTGGCCGTCATCATGCGCCGAATCTCCTCGCGCATATAAGGCGCTATGCCCTCCTTGTGGTCCACGCGGTGATAGTCTATGCCTAACGGCATGGCCTTATAGCGTTCGGCCTCAGCCACCGTCAGCTTGTCGGCCTTCACCATCTGGTCAAGCACCACATTGCGGCGCGCTTTGGCGCGGTCGGGATGACGCAGCGGGTTGTAATAGCTCGGGTTCTTCAGCATACCCACCAGCATAGCCGCTTCCTGAGGCTCCAGGTTGCCCGGCTCTTTGCCGAAATATACATTGGCAGCCGTTTTTATGCCCACAGCATTGTTGAGGAAGTCGAAGCGGTTGAGATACATGTTTATTATCTCACCTTTGGTGTAGAAGCGCTCCAGCTTTATGGCAATCATCCATTCCACCGGTTTCTGAATGGCGCGCGACCACAGTCCGCGGCTGGGCGGCGTATAAAGCTGCTTTGCCAGCTGCTGTGTGATTGTTGAGGCGCCGCCCGACGATTTGTCGCCCATCATCACCGTCTTGACAGCCGTACGACCCAAGGCGCGGAAGTCTATGCCGCTGTGTTCGTAATAGCGCACATCCTCCGTGGCTATGAGAGCGTCGATGACCGACTGCGACACGTGTTCGTAATTCACATACACGCGGTTGCCGGCGCCCTCGTAGAAACGGCCTATCTCGGTGGTGCCGTCGGAGGCATACAACACCGAAGCCAGCTTGTCGTGCGGGTCCTCAAGCTCCTCTATCGGAGGCATATAGCCTATCACACCATGGTAGATGAGCAGCAGGAAGATGGCGATAAAGAGGCCGAGGCCTAAAAACACCATCCACATATACTTCACAATCCGGGCCGTACGTTCTTTGCGGCTCAGACGCGGTTTATCTTTCTTTCCTGATTTTGTTAGTTTAAAACGCATTTTGTTCAAGCGTTTGGAATCGACTGCAAAGATAATAATTATGCTCCACTCACACAAATATTAATGACTAAAGAAGCTTATAAATCTATAAAGAAGCTGTTGCTGACCCCTCTGTGGCTGCTGACCTCATCGGCTTTCTGTTTTTTCAGGCTTCTTTATTGTGTGATTTGGCGCCTCTTAGACCCTCTTTATCAGCGGTTTATGCTTTTTTGCGCACCGAGAAACCGAAATGGCCAAGCAGGTCTCCTATGCCGTAATATTCCCCGTGCAGATACACCAGAGGCCGCGACGCGGCAAGGTCAAATTTGCCGGTCTCAGGGTCTATCAGAGCAGGGTTCGGACGCACATTGAGCACATCGGCCAGAAACATATCGTGGCTGCCGAGGCTCATCACCTCTTTCACCCTACATTCTATGGCTAACGGCGACTCGGCTATGGTAGGCGACTTCACCATGACACCCGGCTCCGGGGTCAGTCCTGTCTCCTTCCATTTGTCGTACTCAGCGCCTGAACGCACTCCCGCCCAATCGGTGGCGCGGGCCATGGCCTCGGTGGTGAGGTTAAGAGTGAACTCCATCTGCTCCTTCAGCAGCTTGTATGAATGGCGTTCCGGACGCACCGAAATGTAACACATCGGCGGATTAGTGCATACGGTGCCTGTCCATGCCACGGTGAGCATATTCCATTCCTCGCGGGTAGCGCCACACGTCACCAGCAACGCCGGCAACGGATATATCATGGTACCCGGTTTCCAGTCGGGACGTGTCATCAGCACAGGCTCTGAGGGTTCAGCTCATGCTCGCAGTAATGGCACCTCAGGCGCGTTTCGCCGTCGGTGAGCACTTTGTGAAAGCGGCTCGGCATAGGCTCATTGCGCGTTATGCACTTCGGATTGGGGCACGTCACCAGTCCCTCAATCTCTTCGGGCAGTTCCACGCGAGTCTTCGACACCACCATGTAATCGCGAATCACATTGATAACAGCGTCGGGAGCCACCAGAGCTATGCGGTTTATTTCTTCGCGGGCAAACTCGCGGTTCGACACTTTTATAATGCCTTTGAGTCCCATGTTCTCCGACGGCAGGTTATTGCCGATGGTAATGGCGTCGGGCTCATTCACCAGTCCGAGCATCTCCACTATCTTGAAAACCGCGCGAGGCGGAATATGGTCAATCACCGTGCCGTTGCGCAGAGCGGCCACTGCAAGTTCCTTCTTCATGTTCAATCAGTGTTGAGGGTCTATATTAAGTGCCGAGCATATCATGGCCTGACGGGCATAGAGTCCGTTGAGAGCCTGCCGGAAATAATAAGCGTGAGGCGAGCCGTCAACGTCTTGCGCTATCTCGTTGACACGGGGCAGCGGATGCAGTATACGCATATTGGGCTTTGCCCCTTTCAGCATGCTCAGATTCAGCGTGTAGAGATCCTTGACGCGTTCATACTCCAGCAGGTCGCTGAAGCGTTCGCGCTGCACACGCGTCATATAGAGAATGTCGGAGCGGTTGATGACCTCACTGCCGAAATCCTCCGTTACGGTGTAGGGGATGCCGCGCTGGTCGCATACCTTCAGAAACTCGCGGGGCATGGCCAGTTCCGGACACGCCACAAAGTTAAACCGCACCCTCCACTGACTCAGCGCCATGAGCAGCGAATGTACGGTGCGGCCATATTTCAAATCACCCACCATGGTAACCTCTATGTCGTCCAGGCGTCCTTGCGTCTGGAGAATGGTGTAGAGGTCGAGCATGGTCTGCGAGGGGTGCTGATGCGCTCCGTCGCCGGCATTGATGATGGGCACATCCGTTACCTCCGAGGCATAACGCGCCGCTCCTTCAAGATAGTGGCGCATGATGATGAGGTCGGCATAGTTGGAGACCATCTGAATGGTGTCGTGCAGCGTCTCGCCTTTCGAGGTGGACGTGGCGGCCGGGTCGGAAAAGCCTATCACCCTGCCGCCCAGGCGGTTGACTGCTGTTTCAAAGCTGAGACGCGTGCGCGTTGACGGCTCAAAAAATAACGTTGCCACAACTTTGCCGTCGAGAATCTTGCGGTTCGTACGCTTCTCGAATTCGCGCGCCGATTGCAACAGCTCTTCTATCTTGCTCCGGCTCAGGTCGTTGATTGATACTATGCTGTGTTCGTTCATAATCTATATGTTTTGTCAGTTACCCGCTTCGGAGATAAACTTGATGCGAACCAGGCGAATCTCCTCCTCGCTGCACTCTCCGTCGAGTGCCTTATAAGCCTCCACCAGGTCATCCTTCTCGCTGTGGCGCAGATAATCCAGAATATCGTCGATGTGGTCCTCGTCAACCGCTTCCTCCAGATAATAGTCTATGTTCACCTTGGTGCCCGAATAGACTATCTGTTCCAGATTAGCCACCAACTCATAGAGGTTCATCCGCAGCGACTCGGCCAGCACATCGAGCGAAATCTTGCGGTCAATGGCCGATATTATCTGCAGCTTAACCTTGCTTCGGCTCGGCACCTGGCGCACGCGTATGTCTTCAGGCCGCTCAATTTCGTTGGCCTCCACATACTGCTTTATCACCTTGAGGAATTCTTTGCCGTAACGGCGCGCCTTCCCCTGGCCAATACCCGGAATATTCTGCAGTTCCTCTTCCGTAATGGGATATACCGTTGCCATGGCTTCGAGCAGCGGGTCTTGGAAAATCACATACGGCGGCAAATCGTGTCGCTTGGCCACATCGCGACACAGATTCTTGAGTATGGCAAACAGCTCCATATCGGCCGCTCCGCCGCCTCGCGGAGTCTCCGACGGCGTTTCGGGCGGCGGCGCATCTTCCACCACATAGAACTTGCCCGGGTGCTCCAGGAATTTCTGACCCGTCTCCGTTACCTGCAGAATGCCGTAATTCTCTATCCCTTTGCTGAAATACCCGGCTATGACGGCCTGCCGCATAAGAGCGCCGAGAAGCCTCTCGTTAACGTCGCTGCACGAGCCGAACACGTCCAGCTCATGATGCTTGTAACCGCGTATCTCGTCGGTGCGTCTGCCCACCAGCACATTAACAATATATTCGGCGCGGAAACGTTGTCCGGTGGCTATCACAGCCTCGATGGCGCATTGCAGTTCCTGCCCGAATTCCACCTTTTTGCGCGGATGCAGACAGTTGTCGCAGTTGCCGCAGTTCTCAACCTCATATTTCTCGCCGAAATAGTGCAGCAGAATCTTGCGGCGGCACACACTCGACTCGGCATAATACTGAGTCTCCGACAGCAGCTGACGGCTAATCTCCTGTTCCGGCACCGGTTTGCCCTGAATCAGCTTCTCTAACTTCTGAATGTCTTGGGGCGAATAATATGCTATGCAGCGCCCCTCGCCGCCGTCGCGGCCGGCACGCCCCGTTTCCTGATAATAACCCTCCAGACTCTTGGGTATGTCGTAATGCACCACAAAGCGCACATCGGGTTTGTCAATGCCCATGCCGAAGGCTATCGTAGCCACAATCACATCGGCTTCCTCGTGCAGGAAGGCATCCTGGTTTGCCGACCGCGTTGCCGCGTCGAGTCCGGCGTGATAGGGGAGGGCGCGGATATCGTTCACCCGCAGCATCTCGGCCAGTTCCTCAACACGCTTGCGGCTCAGACAATATACAATGCCGCTTTTGCCGGCGTTGTTGCGGATGAAGCGCACCAGGTCGCGGTCTGTGTCGCGATTCTTATAGCGCACCTCATAATAGAGGTTGGTGCGGTTGAAACTCGATTTGAACACCGCAGCATCCGTCATGCCCAGATTCTTCTGCACATCGTGTTGCACCTTGGGGGTGGCGGTAGCCGTCAGCGCTATCACCGGACGCAGACCTATCTCTTTTATTATAGGCCGTATGCGCCGGTATTCGGGCCGGAAATCATGTCCCCATTCCGAGATGCAGTGTGCCTCGTCTACGGCGTAGAACGATACGGGCACTGACTGCAGAAACTTTATGTTCTCTTCCTTGGTGAGCGATTCAGGCGCCACATACAGCATCTTCGTCTTGCCGCTGACCACATCGGCACGTACCTGATTGGCGGCCGAGCGTGAAAGCGACGAGTTGAGGAAGTGGGCTATGGCGTCATTGCCGGCATACTGGCACATGGCGTCAACCTGATTCTTCATCAGAGCTATCAGCGGCGATATTATTATTGCCACGCCGGGGCTCATCAGTGCCGGAAGCTGATAACAGAGCGATTTGCCTCCGCCCGTGGGCATGAGCACGAAAATATCTCTGCCTTGCAATAATGTGCGTATTATGGCCTCCTGGTTGCCCTTGAAGGTCTCAAATCCGAAATAGCGCCGGAGTGCTGCGTAGATGTCTCCGGTGGAGGGTGCGTTTGTGTTTCTTTCTGGTGTCGGGTCTTGCATTTATTTCCTGTTATGAGGAGAAAGTAATGTGGCTCTGCAGCCTTTTGCGAATAGCACAGCTTTGGATTGTCCCGTCAAACTGCCTATTCCCTGATTGAATACAAAATTAAAGCTTTTTTTTGATATGTACAAATTTTCAGTGCAATAATTTTTTTTGAGCCTCCTCCGACGCCGGTCCGGTAACTCCCGATTTTTGAGTTCGGACGCAGCCGGTAAGTGAATTTTGGCATTAACATTAATTAACTTTTGACGCATCTCTCCATTTTTCGTTACCTTCTAAATTTTGTGAACAGTGCGGTGGTCTTAAAGAGGCAACTTTTCCTTCCTCGTTCAGAGAACGATTTGCCAAAACGGGAAAGTTTTATGATATTTGCATCCGAAAAAATTTTACCAAACGTATAACCGGTGTCCACGCCGGTTTGTACGCTCCTCTTAAAATCTAATGGAAAATAAAAAGACTTTTACGTACGACGAGGCCTATAACGCCTCGGTAAAGTATTTTGATGGCGATGAACTGGCCGCCAGGGTGTGGGCCGGTAAATATGCGTTGAAGGACTCGGAGGGCATTCTCTATGAGCTGACTCCCGACGATATGCACCACCGTATCGCCGCCGAGCTGGCCCGCATAGAGAACAAGTACCCCAACCCCATGAGCCATGACGAAATCTTTCACCTGCTCAAAGATTTCAGATACATAGTGCCGCAGGGGAGTCCCATGGCCGGCATCGGCAACAACATGCAGACGGTGTCGCTGAGCAACTGTTTCGTAATCGGTCTCGACGGCCATCCCGATTCCTACGGCGGCATAATGCGCGTTGACGAGGAGCAGGTGCAGCTCATGAAACGTCGCGGCGGCGTTGGCCACGACCTGAGCCATCTGCGTCCCAAAGGCACGCCGGTAAAAAACTCTGCTCTCACCTCTACGGGTCTGGTGCCCTTCATGGAGCGCTATTCCAATTCCACCCGCGAGGTGGCACAGGATGGTCGCCGAGGTGCCCTCATGCTCACCGTTTCCGGACGTCACCCTGATGCAGAGGCCTTCATCGACGCCAAGATGGAGCAGGGCAAGGTTACCGGCGCAAATGTATCGGTACGCATCGACGACGAGTTCATGCAGTGCGCCGAAAGCGGCAAGCCTTATGTTCAGCGCTTCCCCGTCGACAGCCTCAATCCCATTATGGAAAAGGAGATTGACGCCAAGGCGTTGTGGGCAAAGATTGTGCATAACGCATGGAAAAGCGCCGAGCCGGGGGTACTCTTCTGGGACACCATTCGTCGTGAGTCGGTGCCCGACTGTTACGCTGACCTCGGGTTTGAAACCATTTCCACCAATCCGTGCGGCGAAATACCTCTTTGTCCTTACGACAGCTGCCGTCTGCTGGCCATCAACCTGTTCAGCTATGTCAAAAAGCCCTTCACCACGGAGGCAAGTTTCGACTTCGAGCTGCTGCGCAAGCATGCCGCCAAGGCTCAGCGCATGATGGACGACATCATCGACCTGGAGATGGAGAAGATTGACAGCATCATTGAGAAGATAAAGGCCGACCCGGAGACGGAGGAGGTGAAAAGCACCGAGCTGCATCTCTGGGAGAAGATTCGTCATAAAACGCTGCTCGGCCGCCGCACTGGCTGCGGCACTACAGGCGAAGGTGATATGTTAGCAGCCTTAGGACTGCGTTACGGCACCGCGGAAGCCACTGATATGTCGGTGGAAGTACACAAGACTCTTGCTTTGGCATATTACGGAGGCAGTGTGGATATGGCGGCCGAACGCGGCGCCTTTGAGATTTATGATGCCGAGAGAGAGAAGAACAACCCCTTCATCAAACGTCTGCGCGAGGCTGCCCCGGCGCTGTATGAGAAGATGGTGAAGCAAGGTCGTCGCAACATCGCCTGCCTCACCATAGCTCCCACCGGTTCCACATCGCTGATGACGCGCACAACATCGGGCATTGAGCCTGTCTTCCTGCCCGTTTATACGCGCCGCCGCAAGGTGAATCCCAACGACGCCAACGTGCGTGTGGACTTCGTTGACGAGGTGGGCGACAGCTTCGAGGAATTTGTGGTTTATCATCCCCGTTTCATCGACTGGATGCGCGCCACAGGCCGTGAGGTGAAGAGCTCCATGACGCCGGCCGAGATTGAGGCTCTGGTGAAGGAATCGCCCTATTACCGTGCCACGGCAGCCGACGTTGACTGGCTCGAGAAAGTGCGTATGCAGGGTGCCGTGCAGAAGTGGGTTGACCACTCCATCTCCGTAACCATCAATCTGCCCAACGACGTCAGCGAACAGCTCGTGGACAAGCTCTATAAGGAGGCATGGCGCAACGGCTGCAAAGGCTGCACGGTTTACCGCGACGGCTCACGAAACAATGTGCTTGAGGCTGTGAAGAAAGAGGAGCCCAAAGCCCTGATTCACAATCCTGACCATCCCATAAAACGCCCCATCGAGCTTGAGGCTGACGTGGTCCGTTTCCAGAACAACAAAGAGAAGTGGATTGCATTTGTAGGTCTCGACCCGGACGGCCGTCCGTATGAAATATTCACCGGTCTGGCCGATGACGAGGATGGCATCTTCTGCCCCAAAGGGGTTACGCACGGCAAGATTATCAAAGCCATGGATGCCCAGGGCCGCAAGCGCTACGATTTCCAGTTTGTGAACAAACGCGGCTACAAAACCACCATCGAGGGTCTGAGCGAGAAGTTCAATCCCGAGTTCTGGAACTATGCAAAGCTGATTTCGGGCGTGTTGCGCTACGGAATGCCCATCGACCAGGTGCTCAAGCTCGTGGGTGGCCTGGAGCTGGATTCCACCAGCATCAACACATGGAAAAACGGTGTTGAGCGCACGTTGAAGAAGTATATGCCCAACGGCGCTGTGGCAAGTGGTCAGCGCTGCCCCAACTGCGGCGCCGAAACGCTTGTTTATCAGGAAGGTTGCCTGATATGCAAGAACTGCGGCACCAGCAAATGCGGCTGACAGACTACAAATTTGGGGTCAGATTGGCGATCTGATTAGCTCCGCCAAGAAGCCTAAGAGAAAGATACGGACCGATGGGGTTGGAGGTTATTCTTCCAGCTCCATCAGTTCTAATAACCGCATCTCTGACGTGTCTATGCTCTCCTGAATTTCGGCCATCCTGGCTCCGGCTTCCTGCAGCTGTGCCGACGTCATAGTGCCGCTCGACATCTGCTCTGTCAGCGTCTGACGCTCCTGTTCCAGTGTGGGTAGCAGGTTCTCCAACTCCTCCTTTTCCTTGCGTTGTTTGAAGTTCAGACCCTTGCGCTCGCGCGGTTTGCGCGTGTCGGAAGATGTGCGCTGCACGTGGGAGGCCGCTTCCATAGCCTTGGCCTGCCGATCCTTTTCCACCGCGCGGTATTGCGAGTAAGTGCCGGGGAAGTCCTCCATCTCGCCGTTGCCCTTCAGCACGAACAGATGGTTGGCTATACGGTCGAGGAAAAAGCGGTCGTGACTCACCACTATCACGCAGCCCTGAAAAGAGCTGAGATAATCCTCCAGAATAGAGAGAGTGAGAATGTCGAGGTCGTTGGTAGGTTCGTCGAAAATCAGAAAGTTGGGCTGGCGCATCAGCGTTATTGCCAGATTGAGCCGCCGCTTTTCGCCGCCGCTGAGCTTGGCAATGTATTTCTGCTGGTCGGGTACGGAGAAGAGAAAATGACACAGAAACTGTGAGGCTGTGAGCCGTGTCTTCGGATTTATCCACACATCCTCGGCTATCTCGCGCACAGCGTCAATAACCTTTTTGCGCGGATTCGGTTCCGCCATTCCCTGTTGCGAGTAATAGCCGAACTTCACCGTCTGGCCCACGTCGAACCGGCCCGAGTCGGGCTGCAGCTCTCCTAACAGCATGCGCAGCAGAGTAGTCTTGCCAACACCGTTGGGGCCTACAATGCCAATTTTGTCATAGCGGGCAAACGTGTAGTTCCAGTCGCGTAGAATCACCTTCTCGCCGAAAGCCTTGCTCACATTGTGCGCCTCAAAAATCTTGGAGCCGATGTAAGAGCCTTGCACAGCCACATTCACCTGCTTGTTAGTGAGATTTACCTTTGAGCGTTCCTGCAGCTCATAGAAAGCGTCTATGCGGTATTTGGCCTTTGAGCCGCGCGCCTGAGGCTGCCGCCGCATCCAGTCGAGCTCCGTGCGCAGCAGATTACGCACCTTGGCCAGCTCGGCGCCCATCTGAGCCATACGCTCCTCGCGCTTGGCCAGATAATAGTCGTAATTACCCTCATAGCTGTAGAGCTTGTGGCGGTCAATCTCCACAATCCGGCTGCACACACGGTCAAGGAACCAACGGTCGTGCGTCACCATCAGCAGCGTGGTTTTGCGCGTCGACAGATACTCCTCAAGCCATTCAATGGTGTCCACGTCGAGGTGGTTGGTAGGCTCGTCAAGCATCAGAAACTGAGGCTCGCGCAACAGCACACGGGCAATGGCGGCACGTTTCAGCTGCCCACCGCTCATCTTGCCCGGCAAAGCCTCGAAATCTGTTACCCCGAGGCGATGAAGCATTTCGCGAGCCCGGTCCTCGGCCGTCCAGTCGTCTTCGGCATGCTCGGGTATGACAGCTTTCAGCACCGGGACATCGGGCGCAAACTCCGGTACCTGACTCAGATAGCCAATCTTCAGGTCTTTGGCCCAGACAATGCTGCCTGCCCCGTAATCCTCCTCGCCGGCAAGTATGCGCAGCAAAGTAGACTTGCCTTTGCCGTTCTGGGCTATCAGTCCCACCTTGTCGCCCCGGTTGATGGTGAGCGAAAGGTCGGTAAACAGATTGTCGGCTCCGAAATTCTTTTCCAGGCCCTCTACCTGCAGATAAGGTGCTGCCATAATCAGTAAGTTGAAAAAATTAGAGAAGGTGTGTCATGAAAATGTCATACTCCACACCTTCTCGTCATTATATTTTTTAGCTGAATTCTGCGTCAGAACATCAAATTCGCCAACGGCATGAATTCACAGAATCAAAGAGCTGCTATGGCCTCGATTTCCACAAGAGCCTGCTTGGGCAGTTCCTTTACGGCGAAGGCGCAGCGAGCCGGATAAACTTTCTGGAAATACTGCGCATAGACCTGATTCATGGGGCCGAAGAGGCTCATGTCGGCCAGGAAGACTGTGGTCTTCACCACATTGTCGAGAGTGGCGCCGGCAGCTTCAAGAATGGCTTTGATGTTGAGAATAGACTGCTCGGTCTGTTTCTCTATGTCGGCGGGCATTTCGCCGGTAGCGGCATTGATGGGCAGCTGACCCGATACAAATATCATGTTGCCGGCCTGAACAGCCTGGCTGTACGGGCCTATGGCGCCCGGTGCCTGATTGCTTACGATTTCCTTTTTCATATTATTAGATTGGGGGTGTGATTTGCTGATGGGGCATCAAGCCAGTTCATTGAAATGAGCCTTGGCAAGTTGCTTTTCTATGTATTCGGGCGTTATGGTGAGCGTCTTGGCGCGTGCCGACGGACCCTCGAACATGGCGTCTACCATCACCGTCTCTACAATTGAGCGCAGACCGCGGGCGCCGAGTTTATATTCCAGAGCCTTGTCTACAATCTTGTCGAGCGCCTCAGGGGTAAACTCCAGCGTTTTGCCGTCGAGCTCAAAGAGCTTCTTATATTGGCGGATAACCGCATTCTTCGGCTCAGTGAGGATGGCGCGCAAAGCCTCGCGGTCAAGAGGCTCCAGGCTCGTCAGCACCGGCAGACGGCCGATGATTTCCGGAATGAGGCCAAACGACTTCAGGTCCTGCGGCATCACATATCGCATCAGATTCTCGCGCTTCTGTTTCCTGTCGGCGCTGTTCTGGCCGTAACCCACGGTGTGAGTGTTGAGGCGCGCCGCAATCTTGCGTTCAATGCCGTCGAAGGCGCCGCCGCAGATGAAGAGGATGTTCTTGGTGTTTACGGCAATCATCTTCTGCTCCGGATGCTTGCGGCCGCCGTTGGGGGGCACAAGCACAGTGCTGCCTTCGAGCAGTTTGAGAAGACCCTGCTGCACACCTTCGCCGCTGACGTCGCGCGTGATTGACGGGTTGTCGCTCTTGCGTGCTATTTTGTCGATTTCATCTATGAAGACTATGCCCTTCTCGGCTTGCTCAACATCGTAGTCGCACGTCTGCAGCAGACGCGTGAGAAGGCTCTCAATGTCTTCACCTACATATCCGGCCTCGGTGAGCACCGTGGCGTCGACAATGGTAAACGGCACATCGAGAAGGCGCGCTATCGACTTGGCCAAAAGCGTCTTGCCCGTACCCGTGGGGCCTACCATAACGATGTTTGACTTCTCTATCTCAACATCATCGTCGGTGATGGCACCGCCTTCCATCTGGTCGAGGCGTTTGTAATGGTTGTAAACGGCCACCGACAGATATTTCTTGGCTTCATCCTGCCCAATCACATACTGGTCAAGGAATTTCTTTATTTCCTTGGGTGTGGGCATCTTCTTTCTTTTTGCAGGCTTTTTCTTTGATGAATTGAGGTCTTGCAGCTTCTCGTCGCGTTTCTGGTCAATTATCGTAATGCAGTCCTTGCACAGATTAAGACCCGGAAATATTTCTACTACCGGATTGGAAACGCTGTCGGTGATGCCGCACATGGCGCAGCGTTCGGTGGTTGTGGTGGTGCGTTTATTTGCCAATGTTATATATTATTAAAGAATTGTCAGTTGCGGCGCTCAGTGCGCTGCGCAACTCACAATTCTGAAAAGTCAAATGTTGAGATTATTTGTTCTTGTTCTCATTAGTGAGAATTTTGTCAATCATTCCGTAGTCGAGGGCCTCCTTGGCGGTCATCCAGTAATCGCGGTCGGAATCTTTGGCCACCTTGTCGAAGGGCTGGCCGGAATGTTCGCTGATGATTCTGTAGAGCTCGTCCTTGAGTTTGAGTATCTCGCGTGCCGTAATCTCGATGTCGGAAGCCTGACCCTGGATGCCGCCCATGGGCTGGTGAATCATGACCCTGGAGTGGGGCAGAGCCAGACGCTTGCCCTTGGCTCCGGCCACTAACAGCACTGCCGCCATAGAGGCTGCCATGCCTGTGCAGATGGTCGACACGTCGCTCTGTATATACTGCATGGTGTCGTATATGCCTAAGCCGGCATATACGCTGCCGCCGGGAGAGTTGATGTAGATGTTCACGTCCTTGCCCGGGTCCACACTGTCGAGATATAGCAGCTGAGCCTGGATGATGTTGGCCGATGTGTCTGTTACCTGAGTGCCGAGGAAGATGATTCGGTCCATCATGAGGCGCGAGAAGACGTCGAGCTGAGTTACGTTGAGCTGACGCTCTTCAAGAATGTAAGGATTCATATAATCAGCCTTGGGAGCGCTTACGAGCGGAGCGGCTGCCGTGCTGACGCAGTTGGCATACTGATGCAGCGCGTTCGAGTTCACGCCAAGGTGATTTATTGCGAAATTTCTGAAATCTTGCTGTTGGTTCATAATTATAACTTTTACTGGCTATAGCAACTTTGCTTAGTTATAACAAATAACGCGCCAAAATGTGTTCCTGGCTTTTGGGCTGTGTCATCTGAGCCTGTTTCGTCAGGCTGCCCGGATACAAAAACAGAGCACGCGGAGGAGTTAAAGCTACTTCTCCGCGTGCCCGAAAAGTATCTTATTCAGCCGGTTCGGCGGGAACCTCGGAGGCTGCTTTGAACAGCGCGTTGAACTCCTCTACCGAAACGGTTTTCTCGTCAACCTTAGCCTTTGCGCGGATACCGTTGAAGAGCTTCATCTCCATGGCCTGACGACCCAGGCTGTCAACAACCTTGCGGTCCTGCAGCATTTCGCCCACATACTTCTTCAGCATATCCTCGGGCACATTCTGCATGCCGTATTGAGCAAACTGATTGCGGCAAGCCATCTCAGCCACGTTGCGGAGGTCATCTTCGGTGAGCTGCAGCTGAAGAGCTTTTGCCACGCTGTCGCTTACGAGCTGCCAACGCAGACCCGGCACGAGCTTGTTGTATTCCTCGTCAATCGACACTTCCGTTTCAGCCTCATGCTGCTCCTGCAGATAGGCTTTCAGCACCTCGTCGGGCAACGGGAATTCACCGGCGGCCTTCATCAGGCTTTCGCGGGCGTCGATGGTGAAACGATAGCTGGTGTCGGAAGCAAGCTGAGCGGCAATCATCTTGCGCAGCTCCTCTTTGTATTCCTCATCGTTGTGCACCTTGTCTTTGCCGAATACCTCGTCGTAGTATTCCTGACCCGGCTCAGCGCGGCGCAGCACAATGATTTCCGAAATATCCATGCGGAAGTTGGCGTGCATGTCGGCGGCTTCCTCTTTGCTTATGTGGAGCATCGACGAGAGTTCCACCGGATTGCCGGCGCAAGTGTCCCACGGGTTGAAGTCGATGGGAGCGCCCACGTTCTTGCCCATGAACAAGTCTTTCTGAGCCTGATCGGCGAAGTGTTCGGGAGCAACGATGCCCATGGCCACCTTGATGCCGTCGGTCATCGGGTTGCCTTCAGCGTCGAGCTGCGTCAGCGGGCCTTTCACCAGCGAGTCGGGCTCTACCGTGTCGCCTTTCTCCTGCTTGCCGTGACGGCGGCGCAGAACCTCGTCCTGACGCTGCACCATGTCGTCGGTAACTTCTATCTTGTAGGCCGGTATTTCTACCTCCTCAACATTGATGTTGATTTCCGGAGCCAGACCAAGTTTGAATTTGAACACCATTTCATTGGCGTCGAGGTTGGCTATCGTGTCGGGGTCAGGCATGGGGTTGCCAAGTACCGGCAGCTGCTCTTTGCGGATGTATTCAAAGAGTTCGTGCGAGATGCTTTTGTCGATAACGTCATAGCGCACTGCTTTGCCGTATTTCTTCTCGAGCATGCCCATGGGGGCGTGGCCCGGACGGAAACCCGGTTCGTGGCGTGTGCGCGCCAGTTCCTTCATTTGCTTCTTTATCTCCTCCTTGAAGTCCTCCTGGGTTGCCTCAATGGTTACAAGTCCGTTGACTTCGTCGATTTTTGCGTATGTTATGTTCATGGTCGTGTGTTGTACGTAGTTTATATCCCGGCGTGCATCATGCCGTCAGGCTTTTCAAAAATTCCGCGCAAAGTTAGTCAATTCCGGCAACTTAAACAAATTTTTGGTCAACATTCTTTGGCAAATTGTTGATGCCGGCATCTTTTTACGCTAAAACAAATTCTCCTCACTTACGGTTCGGCGAATGTGCATACCATTGCACAAATGTCCGTCAAATGTCGAGAATCAGTTCCGAAAGAGGGCGCTTGGGCACCACATGAGTGCCGTCGGCTTCCCTGTAATAGTTGTAGTCCTCGCCCGGCTGCAGGTCCCTGAGCACTATGTTTTCAGCCTTATAGCCCAAAGCGAGCACATACTCCACCTTGTAATGCGGCTCAAGGCCCAGAGCCTCATGCACCTGTGCCGGAGTGAAATTGCGTATTATGCAGCCGCTGATGCCCAACATGGCGGCTCCCAACGTAATGGCCTGCAGCTGCAAGCCGCAGTCGCACAACAGCGACGGGGCGATGCGTGTGTCGGTAACCTGCACCAGATAGGCCGTCGGACGCTGTTCAGGCGTCGGGCCATCCCAGTCTTTCAGATGCCTGGCCCAACGCAGCAACGGAAAGAGACGGTCGCGGTCGGCTGCCTCCGTTACCATTACATAGCGCAAGGGCTGCATATTCTGCGACGAAGCGCAGTAACGCGTCAGCTCAACCAACGCTTCCAGCACCTCTCTGCCTATGCCTCGCGAGGCGTCGTAGCGGCGCACTGACCGGTCGAACTCAAGGAGCTTCCGCAGCGGCGCAAGTTCTTGCCTGGGGTTGTTCACAGCGCTTTTTATTTTGAGGTGAAGAAGTAGGTGAAGACTTTCTCGGTGTATTCCTGGTCGGCCACGGCAGCCGTTTCGCGTGCCGAGTGCATGGCCCACAGCGGACAGCCCATGTCTACGCCGTCAATGTCGAGCTGACCCGTAAGGATGTTACCCAGCGTCGAGCCGCCTGCCACGTCGGAGTGATTGACGAAATATTGACACGGCACACCTGCTTCGCGACAGAGTTCTGCAAACACTGCAGCGCCGCGGGCGTCAGTCATATATTTGCAGTTGGCGTTGATTTTTATCACCGGACCGCCGCCCATCACCGGGTGGTTGGTGGGGTCATATTTGCTGTTGTAGTTGGGGTGCCAGGCATGGGCATTGTCGGCCGATACCATGAACGAGCGGGCAATGGCGGGTGCGAGGCCTTCCATGCCGCCGCTCAGGCGCATCAATATGTTGGTGAGCACCGGCGAGTGGGCACCCTGCTTGGTGCCGGAGCCGGTCTCCTCGTTGTCGAACAGGGCGAGAACACGGGTGTATGATGCCGGAGTGTCGGCTGAAGCCAACAGAGCTTCCAGGCCGGCGAAACACATGCTCAGGTCGTCGATGCGGCCGCTCTGTATGTATTCGTTGTTGGCGCCGGCAAGGGCGGCACGCTCGGCAGGATAGAGGTTCAGCTCATATTCGATTATGTCGGCCGGTTTGATGTCGAGATAGTCGGCCAGCATAATCTTCACAATGCCACCTTTGGCTTTAATGTCGGCAATCTGCTCCGGAGTGTAATAGCCCACCACGGGGAGCATATCTTTCTGCACCGACAGGGGGTTGCCTTCGTTCACGGCGCGGTTGAAATGTATGGCCAGATGCGGAATGAAAGCCACCGGGCGGCGCAGGTCAACAAGTACTTCGCGCGGATGCAGGGCATCTTCGCCGCGCAGCATCACGCGGCCCGATATTGACAGCGGACGGTCGAACCAGGTATAGAGGATGCCGCCGCCGTATTTCTCAACGTTGAGACTTATCACGCCGCCGTCGCCGTAAATTTCGGCGTTTGGTTTGATTTTGAAGCAGGGTGAGTCGGTGTGAGCCGCGATGATGCGGAACGCCGGTTCGGCTATGGTGTTCTCAGGCATGATGAAGGCGAACAGTGCCGACGAGTTGCGCGTAAGGAAATAGCGTCCGTTGGGTTTTACGTTCCAGTCTGTGGAGGCCATGTCAAGACGTGTGAAGCCGGCTTTCAGCAGAGCGTCGGTTACGGTCTTTACGGCCAGGAAGTTGCAGGTGGAGGAGTCGAGTTGACGTAATATGCGGTCAGTCATGGTGTTAGAGATTATTTTCGGGTTATAGTGATTCGGGGTTATAGCGCAGCTGATTCAGCGGCCTGAGCACATTGCAGAGACGCTGGCTCCAGTAAGCGCGGAAATTCTCGTGGCAGATTGTCAGCGCCACGGCCGTCTGCATCCCTTCCGATTCGCGTATGGCGCTCACGCAGTCGTAGAGAGGCTGGAAGATGTCGGCCAGATTCTCCGATATGGAGGCGGCTATGGGGGTGTCGGAATACTTCATGTCGGCCTCCATGGTGTCGAGATACGTGTCATGTTCGCCATAGATGCGCGCCAGAGTCTGACGGATGCTCTCGTAATATTCCTCGTCGAGATACGAGGGCAGATATTCGTCGCCGAAAGCGCTGAGCATGTCTGTGTCGAGGTTGCCGAAAGCCAGATAGAGCCGAGGCAGCATATCGAGCATCTCGGCGGTGAGCACAGGCTCTTCCGTCTCAGCCGCGTTCTCCAAAGTGATGCAGAAATTGCGCATCAGTTCTATGAGCGGAGCCATACGAGCCGTCAGCTCGCCGGATTGAGTGTCAGGCATCGCCAAAAATTTTGTCGTTTAGCAGTTTTGAGGCATTGCGAAGCAGAAAGTCGTATTCGCGGGTGCCCATATATTCTGTAATGGATTGCAAATGCTTGTGGTTGTGGAGGTCAGTGCCCACAAACTCCACCATATTCTTGTCAAGCATTTCCTTGGCCAGGTCGCGCACCTGTTTGCCGTAGAAGCCCGAGAGGCTCAGCAGGTTTATCTGGAAGCGGAGACCCATGCGGCGCAGACGCAGATAATTGCTCGGTTCGCGCTGATAATAGGGGTAACGCTCCGGGTGCGCCAGAATCGGTTTGAAGCCGTAAGTGCGCACCAGTTCATTTACGAAAGCCTCCAGGCGGAAAGGCTCGCTCACCCACCCACATTCTATGAGCAGATAATCGCCCGGCATGGGACGCACCAGCCCGGCCTTCAGCTGGTCGTAAAGCTGGTCATCTATGCGATATTCGCCGCTCACACGCAGTTGCAGCTTCGACCCGCGGTTTTGCAGCTCGCGGCGCAGCTCGGCAAACGGCGGGTCCACCGTCGACGGGTTGTTGGGAAAGACCTCGTCTGTAACGTGCGGTGTCAGTATGATTTTCTGAATCCCCAGCGCCTCCAGTTCCGTAGCCAGGTCTGCGCCGTGGTCCACGTCGCGGGCGCCGTCGTCGATGCCCGGCACCAGGTGTGCGTGAATATCCGTAAACACCGGCAACGGACGGAGGGGTTCCGCCGGCCGGTGTTCGCGCGATGTGAATAATTTTATGCCCTTGAACATGTATGGGATTGAATGTCTGTGTCAGGGCGCCGGCGACTGCGGGCCACTCGCCGGCGCTCTGAGCGATTACTGTATTTTCAGGTCTTTGAGGATGGCGTCGATGTGCTTATCGGCTTTCTCCACCGTGGCTTCATAGTCGGCGGCATCCTTCAGCGGCTCGCGCACTTCCACATAGAACTTTATCTTGGGTTCCGTGCCCGACGGACGGATGGATACTTTGTCGCCCAGCGCGTTGAAGAACTGAAGAACGTTACTGGTGGTGGGGAAGTCGAGCTTCGACACGTTGCCGTTGATGAGGTCGGTGGCGTTCAGGTCAAGATAATCCTTAATGGCCGTAACGGGGCTTCCTGTCAGCGTCTTGGGCGGATTGGCGCGGAATTCGCGCATCATGGCGGCTATCTCTTCGGCGCCGCTCTTGCCCGGACGTACCACGCTGATGCCGCGTTCGCGCGAGAAACCGTATTCCAGAAAAATCTGTATGAGCAGCTCATAGAGGTTCATGCCCTTGTCGGCAGCCCAGGCGGCAATCTCGCACATCATGGAGATGGCGCTCACGCTGTCTTTGTCGCGGCAGAAATCCTCGGCCAGGAAGCCGTAGCTCTCCTCGCCGCCACCCAGATAGCGGGCGGTGCCTTCGTGGTTGCGCATCACGTCGGCAATCCACTTGAAGCCCGTGTAGCAGTCGTAGCACTTAACGCCGTTGGCATCGGCAATACGCTTTATGGTCTCGGTGGTTACAATCGTCTTGACGCAATATTCGTTGCCGGTGATGCGGCCGAGCTCGCGGTTGCGCGTGATGATGTAATAGAGGAAAATCATCACAATCTGGTTGCCGTTTACCAGCTGATAGTTGCCCTGTTTGTCGCGCACCACCAGGCCGATGCGGTCGGCGTCGGGGTCGGAGGCGAGCACTAATTGAGCGCCTGTTTCGCGGGCTTTGGCAATGCCCATGGCCATGGCTTCAGGGTTCTCCGGGTTCGGGCTGACCACTGTGGGGAAGTCGCCGCTCTGCACATCCTGCTCGGGTACGTGGATGATATTGTCGAAGCCCCACAGCTTCAGCGAGTCGAACATCAGACGCGACCCTGTGCCGTGTATGGGGGTGTAGACAATCTTCATGTCGTGATGACGCAGACAGGCTTCGCGATCCATCTGCAGACCTAAAATGGCACTGAGGAAAGCCTTGTCAACGTCTTTGCCTATTATCTGAATCAGCTCCTTGCGAGGAGTGAATTTTATCTGGTCAACGGAGGTGATGGCGTTTACGTATTCAATGGTCTTTACGTCGTGGGGTGCTATCATCTGGGCGCCGTCGCTCCAGTAAGCCTTGTAGCCGTTATACTCTTTGGGGTTGTGGCTTGCCGTTACCATTACGCCGCTCTGGCAGCCTAAATGACGAATGGCGAAGCTCACTTCAGGAGTAGGACAGCAGCTGTCGAAGAGATATACCTTGATGCCGTTTGCCGAGAAAATGTCGGCGGCCAGTTCGGCGAACTTGCGCGAGTTGTGGCGCACATCATGGCCAATGGCCACGCTTATCTGCGGCACTTCGCTGAAGGCGTCGTTGAGGTAGTTGGCCAGACCCTGGGTGGCAGCGCCCACGGTGTAGATGTTCATGCGGTTGGTGCCGGCGCCCATTATGCCGCGCAGACCGCCAGTGCCAAATTCCAGGTCTTTGTAAAAGGCTTCTATGAGAGGGGTCTTGTCGGCTGCGTCGAGCATTGATTGTACTTCCTGACGCGTCTCGGCATCATATTGAGGGGTAAGCCACTGACGGGCTTTGGCTTCTACCGTTTTCAGCAGTTCGTCGTTATTCATAGTCTGTGTGTGTTTTTGCAGGTTGCGGAGGCAAGGCGTCGCACCTTATATTATGATTTTTAAGTATAAACGCCTCAATGACCCCGTTAGTTTGCTATAAGCAGAGAGGTAAATGGTTTGGATAAAAGGAGAAAAAAACAACAGACAGCCGGAACAAAGACGGTTTTTATGCACCGTGCTTTGCGGCCGGCTGTCGCTTTTTGTGGCGAGGTTGTTGCTGTGTGCCGGTGACCACACGCAGTGTTGCCGGCGTTTCGCTGTCGTTGACTTACTTCTTGATGCGGTTGCCGTAACGCGAACGGAATTTGTCCACACGGCCGGCCGTATCCACCAGCTTCTGCTTGCCGGTGAAGAAGGGGTGTGACGATGAGGTAATCTCAAGCTTTACCAACGGATATTCCTTGCCGTCTACCGTTATTGTCTCTTTGGACGCTACTGTCGAGCGAGTGATGAAGATTTCGTCGTTCGACATGTCCTTGAACACTACCTCGCGGTAATTTTTGGGATGGGTGTTTTCTTTCATTTCTGATCAGTAATTTTAGTGTACATTAATCACAGGAGGATGGCTAATCCTCCGGCCTTCGGGTAGCGACTCCGCAGGCCTTTTCTTAATGGCGCTGCAAAATTACCACATTTCCGTCAATTATGCAAACCCTCCTTGAAATCCTTTCTCTTCTTTTCCCTTCTTTCTCATATTTTCGCGCCCCTGTTCCCTGCCTCTCCTTCCGCCCTTATCCCAATGCGTAAACCAACCCCCAATGCTTAAGACAAAAGGAGCAAAGCATCCGTTGCTCCGCTCCTTCTGATATTTTTGCGACTTCGGTCAGCCCTTTAGCTGTTTATGTCCACTTTCAACTTAAACCAGAAACCCCGAGATACGGGAGGATATGACACACCGTCAACCCACATACCGAACTTATATACCTCAAGGGCAACGTCTGCGGCTGTGGTGTCTGCCATAAAGGCATCATATTGTTTTTTGAACGCGGTGTTTGGCTCCACGTAAGCTCTTATGGTATGTCGGATGTTACGCGATGGCCACACAAAATCGTATGTTATATCCACCGGCTCCTTCATTTCAGCTATCTCTTGCCACTCAAGCGTGAAAGGCGCAAGAATGTCACTTACGAGATCCATATTGCCAAAAATTCCAACTTTCTTGGATAATCCGGCAACCGGAAAGTTTGTATCTCCTAAATGATATTTCTTGCCTTGATATTCGAAATAGAAATCACTGTCGATAACGTTATTGGGGTTTGTGATAGACATAAGGTCATTACCATTCTGATCCACAATCTGCATTGCGGCGAAGAATCTGTATGTCATGTCAAAGCTACCACCTCCTCCAAATAAAGTTGGGTGATGGGTTAATCGCATAGTGAGAACGCGAAGGTCTTTTCGCCATTCTTCCGTCTGCTGTCCTTCTTTGTTATCGGGTTCGTCGTCGCTGCATGAGATGAAGCATACCTGAACTGTCAGAACAGCTATCAGCGCCCATAGGACTCTTATTGTCTTCTTCATTGCGTTATTGATTTAGTTCTCGGTTGAATTTGTTTTTCCTTGTAAGCTTGGTGTTAAGTTTGGTTGAATTTTTATCTGCGGCAAAGTTACATTTTTTTTTGTGCAATAGCTTGTGTAATTTTTTTTAATAAAAAATAAATGGTGTTGATATAGGGTGGCTTATTGAATTGTTTTTCCTGCGAATTTACTCGATTTAGGGCGCTTGGAATAGGTGGAAACGGATTCTTTTGTTAACTTTGCAGCGAACAATCAAATTTTCATGAAAATAAAGTTAATTATTCTCGCTATGGTAATGTCAGCGGCCTTTTCGGGCGCTAAGGCGCAGTCGTACAACACGCCGCAGGAGGTTTATAATCGTTTGCACGAGGGTTTCCCGGCTCTGCGCAGTCAGGTGGTTCGTCCGGCAAAAGGGTTCATAAGGCATCCGTATCTGGTGCCCGCCGGTTTTTATTCTCAGCTCTGGGACTGGGACGCTTTCTTTATGGCCAATCATTTTATCTCGCGTGGTGAGCCGCAATATATGAAAAGCTGGGTGCTGACGTTTGCGCAGGGCATCGACAATGACGGCTATGTGGCCGGATGTATGACCACCGAGGGGCCGCGACGTGCCTATTCGGGCAAGTTCGCCATGAAGCCTTTCCTGAGTCAGGGAGCGTATCACTACGCCAATGCCACCGGCGAATGGGAGTGGCTGAGACCCATCTACAAGGATCTCGGCAAGGTACTCGATTACAGGCGTCGAACGCAGCGCGATTCGCTCTCGGGACTCTATTTCTGGGAGCTGGCTATGCAAAGCGGCGCCGACAACAATCCGGCTCTCAACTACTTCAAAGATGATTCGCGCAGCTTCCTCGCCGCCGACGCTTCCGCTTTCCAGTATGGCGAATTGTTGGCTCAGGCGCAGATTGCCCGCAAGCTCGGTTATGAGGCTGATGCCAAAGCGCTTTTCGATGAGGCGCACGCTCTGCGCGATTCTCTGAACGCCATTCTGTGGAATGAGCAGGATAAGGTCTATTACAACATTGACCGTGAAACGCGGCAGCCTTATCGACGTGTCTCTTATTCCTGCTTCGTCCCTCTGATGTATGGTATGGCGTCAGACGATAACGGCAAAGCCACTATAACGCGCTATATGCTCAGCGAGGAGCATCTTAAGTCGCCTTACGGGCTGAGGTCCCTTTCTCTTCAGGACCCCGATTACAACAACAAGAATATCATTGTGCCCTTCAGCAACTGGCAGGGGCCTGTGTGGGGCATCACGGCTTACATTTACAGCCTCGGATTGCATCGCTACGGCTTCGATGACGCTGTGCGTTGGCTTGCCACTGCCACCGGCTCGCTGATGTGCAAAGACCTCGACAGCATTGGCACCATGCACGAGACTTATAATGCCGAAACGGGTGAGCCATTGGCTCCGTCAAACTTCAAATACCGTAATGCCGACGGCTCTCCGCAGGGTTTCGTGAGCTGGAACCTCACCATGGAGAATATTCTTGAGGGAGTGCTTTTCAACCGCTGGATGACTCTGGAAATTCCCGAGGAATAATTCCTTAAGAGGCACAAAAAATGCTGACGTGGAAATCTCCGCGTCAGCATTTTTTGCGTATGGGAAGCCGGTTGGTTATTTAGCGGCTATTTCTTTCGATACCTGGTCAATCTTGGCCTTGAGGTCGCCTGAGAGCTCATCTTCGCTTATTCCCACCGGCTCCATTACGTCGGCATCCGGAAGGAAACGGCGCATATCCTCAACAATCTTGCCGGCGCCGTCGCCGCCATGCAGTATGACGGGGATGATGCGTTTGTAGTGATTGTCGTGCTGGTCGAAGAAGCTGAACACGGCCATAGGCAGAGAGTTCCACCAGTTGGGAGCCACCAGGATTATGTCTTTGATGTTGGCGTAATAGCCGTCGCTGACTTTGCCCACAATCTCCGGACGCGAACGGTGTTCAGCTTCCGCTTTGGTGGCGGCCATGAACTCGTTCTCGTCGGCCGGATATGCCTCTACCGGGGTGATGGCGAACATACGGGCCTGATGTCCCTTCTGCTCAAGATGGTCTTCTATGGCTTCGGCCACTTTGGCGCTGTTTGACTGATTGCCGATGGGCTGGAAGTATGCTATCAGATATCTGCTTTTCATAGTTTTATTGTAATTAGTGGTTTCGTGAACTCGCACCGGGCTACTTCCCGGCTTTCATACAATAAAACAGCTTAAGCCCTTTATAAGTTCAGCTTATAAGTTCAGCACATCGGGGGCGCCGGCCATCTCACACGTTATAGTCCACACAGGCACGGTCGGCCTTCAGGGGCGCGATTATGGCTGCTGCGGCCACATGAGCCGGATGTTGGGCGTATACGGCAACGTCGGCCATAGTGGGCACCGTGGCGGTGAGGACAACGTCCCAGTCCTCGGCCGGATTCTCGTTGATGCCCACCTCCATGCTCTCAAGCACGTCAATCTGCGAAGGCAGAGCCATCAGAGCCGTTTTGAATTTCTCGGCGGCACAGCGCCGTTCTTCCTTGGTGCCCGAAAGGCGAAATGATACTATATGCTTTACCATAATTAATTATTTGCTTACTGGTCCGTAGAGCCGTTCTTTGGCGGCGGCTACACGTTCGTCGGTGATATAGTCGTCGTAGTCCATCATCTTGTCGATGATGCCGTTGGGTGTCAGTTCTATCATGCGGTTGCAGACCGTCTGAATAAACTCATGGTCATGGCTCGACATGAGGATGATGCCCGGATAAGCCTGCAGCGTATTGTTGAAGGCCTGAATGGATTCCAGGTCAAGATGGTTGGTAGGGGAGTCGAGCACCAGCGTGTTGGCGTCGGTGAGCATCATCCGGGCTATCATGCAGCGAATCTTCTCGCCGCCGCTCAGCACCGACGCTTTCTTCAGCACCTCTTCGCCCGAGAAAAGCATCTTGCCGAGAAAGCCCTTCAGATAAATCTCAGAACTGTCTTTGGAGTACTGACACAGCCAGTCAACCAGGTTCATGTCAGTGTTGAAGAAGGGGTTGTTGTCAAGCGGCAGATAAGCCGTTGTAATGGTCTGTCCCCAGGCGAACTCGCCCGCATCGGCATGGCGTTTGCCCATGATGATTTCAAAAAGTGCCGTCATGGCACGCGGGTCACGACTCAGGAATGCCACCTTGTCGCCCTTCTCAATCTGAAAATTGACATCGCGAAACAGAATGTCGCCATCCTGCGAGGCCGTAAGCCCCTTTACCTCCAGAATCTTGTTGCCAACCTCGCGCTCGGGGGTGAAGATGATGCCGGGATAGCGGCGCGATGACGGCTTGATGTCCTCAACATTGAGCTTCTCGAGCATCTTCTTGCGCGAAGTCGTCTGCTTGCTCTTGGCTACGTTGGCCGAGAAGCGGCGTATAAACTCAAGCAGCTCCTTGCGCTTCTCCTCAGCCTTCTTGTTGGCCATCTGTTGCTGACGCAGGGCAAGCTGGCTCGACTGATACCAGAAGGAATAGTTGCCGGCAAAAAGCGTCATCTTGTTGTAGTCTATATCGAGCGTATGCGTCGACACCGCGTCGAGGAAATGTCGGTCATGGCTCACCACAAGCACGGTATTTTCAAAGTTTGCCAGATAGTTCTCCAGCCAGGCCACCGTTTCCAGATCGAGGTCGTTGGTAGGCTCGTCGAGCAGCAGATTGTCGGGGTTGCCGAAGAGAGCTTTGGCCAGCAGCACACGCACCTTCTCGTTGGCGCTCATGTCGCGCATCAGCGTGTAGTGGTTAGCCTCCTTGATGCCCAGGCCGCTGAGCAGAGCGGCGGCGTCGCTTTCGGCGTTCCAGCCCTCCAACTCCGCAAATTTCTCCTCCAGCTCGGCGGCGCGTATGCCGTCGGCGTCGCTGAAGTCCTCTTTGGCGTATATGGCGTCTTTCTCCTGCATTATGTCCCAGAGCACCGTGTGTCCGCGCAACACCGTTTCCATCACCGTGCAGTCGTCGAACTCAAAGTGGTCCTGACTGAGCACGCTCAGACGCTCGCCCGGGCCAAACGTTACTGTGCCGTGGGTGGGCTGCAGCTCGCCGCTGAGTATGCGCATCAGCGTCGACTTGCCCGCGCCGTTGGCACCGATGATGCCGTAGCAGTTGCCCGGCGTAAATGTGAGGTTAACGTCTTGAAAAAGAGTGCGTTTGCCAAATTGCTGGCCAAGATTGTTTACTTGTATCATTATAAGTGTGAAGCCGTGTCGCGCGGCACGTTGACGTTATATTTGTTGAAGATGTTGAGCGCCGAGGTGTTGAACGTGTTCCACCAGCCCCTTTGTGCTGCCGGTATCATATCGCTGCGCCACGACGGTATTACCTGATAGTTGCGCAGTTCGGCGCAGGGTTTGGAGCTGTAGAACGTGTCGTAAACGGGGTTTGACCATGTTACCCGGCCGTCGGGCTGACGCTGAAGCATTACCTTTACCAAAGCGCCTCCGCGGGTTGGACCCGTCTTCATGTTCGAGATGAAATTCCCCAGCGAATATACCACCAAAACATCCTTGTTGTTCTTCTTGTTGTGCATCACCTTCATGGGCTGAATCACGTGCGGATGCGAGCCTATGATGAGGTCCACGCCAAGGTCGGCGAGATAGTCGGCTGTCTGCCGCTGTGTGGGATGCTCGGTGAGCTGATATTCTACGCCCCAATGGATGCACACCACCACAATCTCCGCTCCCGCTTTGCGCAGAGCCTCAACCTCTGAAGCCATCTTCTTGCGGTCGATGAGCGCTACCTCCGCGCCCGCTTTCGGCGTGATGCCGTTGGTGCCGTAGGTGTAATTGGCAAATCCCACCTTTATGCCGTTGATGTTTTTCACCAGCGGCGGAGTGGCGGCTCTCTCGGCCGCGTCATGCCATGTGCCGGTGTGGTCAACCCCCATTTGCGTCAGAGCCTTTACGGTGCGCCGCAAACCGGCGTCGCCACGATCCATGCAGTGGTTGTTGGCGGTGAGGAAGAGGTCGAATCCGGCGTCCTGAAGCGCCTGAGCGTATGAGTCAGGAGCCGAGAAACAGGGATATCCCGAATAGCGCGGACCGCCGCCCAACGGCACCTCAAGATTCACCACCGCATAATCGGCCTGAATGATTTCGGACGCTATGAGGGTGAAGCAGTCGCTGTAATCGTAATACTTGCCGTCGCCAAGACGCAGAGCCTCGTCGAGTTGAGCCTGATGCTGCATTGCATCGCCCACAAAAAGCAGCTCAGCCTGTTGGGGCGCGCCGGCTTCCGCGGCACCCGTGAACCAGTTCAGAAAAGAGAAGAGCAGAACAAGGAGAGTTTGCATGGGTGTGTGTCGGTGTTTGGGTGAGTGTGAAAAATTTGCCTTTACTGAGCCTTTACGCGGCCTTTTTGAAGCCTTTGTGAGGCGGCTGTAATGCTGTAATCTTTATTTAGCGTTGTTTTTGTAAGCCTGCAGAGTGTTGAGCATCAGCGAGCAGATGGTCATGGGACCCACGCCTCCCGGCACCGGTGTGATGTAGCTGCACAAAGGCGCCACGTTGGCGTAATCCACGTCGCCGCTCAACCGGAAGCCCGATTTGCGCGAGGCGTCGGGAACACGTGTAGTGCCCACGTCGATGACCACTGCGCCCGGTTTCACCATGTCGGCGGTTACAAATCCCGGCTGACCGAGAGCCGCTATGAGGATGTCGGCTTTGCGGCAATGTTCTTTGATGTCGGGGGTGCGCGAATGACAGACTGTTACCGTGCAGTTTCCCGGTTCGGCTTTCTGCATCAGCAGCGTGGCCATAGGCTTGCCCACTATATTGCTTCGGCCGAGTATCACCGCATGTTTGCCCGATGTGGCGATGCCGTAACGCTTCAGCAGCTCCATGATGCCCGACGGGGTGGCCGAACGGAAGCAGGGCAGTCCGATGCTCATTTTACCTACGTTGACGGGATGAAAGCCGTCGACATCCTTGGAAGGCAGCACAGCCTCCGTGATGCGCTGCTCGTCGATATGGCGCGGCAGAGGCAGCTGCACGATGAACCCGTCCACCGCCTCGTCGTTGTTCAGTCGCTCTATCTCAGCTAACAGCTCAGCCTCCGTTATGGTGTCGGGGAAACGCAGCAGCGTTGACGTGAAGCCGCAGCGTTCGCAGGCCTTCACCTTGTTGGCCACATAAGTCTCCGAGCCGCCGTCGTGGCCTACTAAGATGGCCGCAAGATGCGGTGCTCGTCCGCCGTTGGCCTTTATGGCATTTACCTCGGCGGCAATCTCCGCTTTTATCTGTTCGGCAGTGGCTTTGCCGTCAATGATTGTCATAGTATTGAAAAGGGTTACGGGTTAACGGTGATGGTTCTTGCGGGCCTGACGCATCTGGCGCATCATGCCCGCAGGATTCTTCATCTGTGTGGCCATGCGCATCATCTTGCGGCTCTGCTCAAACTGGGTCAGCAGACGGTTCACCTCCATCAGCGTTGTGCCCGAACCGGCGGCTATGCGCTTGCGGCGGCTGGCGTTGATGGCCTGCGGATTGGCTCGCTCGTAGGGCGTCATGGAGCCGATGATGGCTTCTATGCTCTTGAAGGCATTGTCGTCGATGTCTACATCTTTGATGGCTTTGCCAACGCCCGGTATCATCGACGCCAGATTCTTCAGGTTACCCATTTTCTTGATTTTCTGTATCAGCTGCAGAAAATCGTCAAAATCGAACTTGTTGCGTTTAATGCGCTCGTTGATGCGTTCGGCCTCATCCTGGTCAATAATGTCCTGCGCTTTCTGAGCCAGAGTCCAGATGTCGCCCTGACCCATGATGCGGCTGGCCATGCCTTCGGGGTTGAAGTCTTCAATGTCTTCGAGTTTCTCGCCCGAGCCGATGAACTTTATAGGCTTATGCACAACAGTGCGGATGGAGAGAGCGGCGCCGCCGCGGGTGTCGCCGTCGAGCTTTGTCAGCACCACGCCGTCGAAGTCCAGACGCTCGTTGAACTCACGAGCTGTGTTCACGGCATCCTGGCCCGTCATGGCGTCGACCACAAAGAGCGTTTCCTGCGGGTTGATGCCCTTCTTGATAGCCTCAATCTCGGCCATCATCTCCTCGTCAACGGCCAGACGGCCGGCGGTGTCGATGATTACCAGGTCGAGACGATTGTCGCGCGCATACTCAATACCACGCTGCGCAATGGCCACGGCGTCTTTGCATTCCGGCTCACTGTATACCGGCACGCCGATTTGCTCGCCCAACACCTTGAGCTGGTCAATAGCGGCCGGACGGTAAATGTCGCAGGCCACCAACAGCGGCTTGCGGTGTTGCGTGGTTTTCATCTTCAGGGCCAGTTTGCCCGAGAAGGTTGTCTTGCCCGAACCCTGCAGACCCGACATGAGCACTACGGCAGGCTGACCCTTGATGTTGAAGGGGGCTTTCTCTCCGCCCATCAGGTCTATCAGCTCGCGGCGCACAATGCTCAGCATAAGCTCCTGCGGCTTGAGGGCGTTGATGACGTTCTGACCCATGGCCTTGGCCTTCACCGTGTCGGTGAACTGTTTGGCCACCTTATAATTGACGTCGGCGTCGAGCAGAGCCCGGCGCACGTCTTTCAGGGTTTCCGATACGTTGATTTCGGAGATTCGTCCCTGGCCTTTTAATATTTTGAATGAGCGTTCGAGCCGCTCCTGAAGATTTTCAAACATACTTGAAAAGAAAGAAGTGTGTTGGTTAAGTGTTGAGCAGCCTGTTGGTGGCCGTGTCGGGGAAGATGATGCGTGGCTTGTGGCTGCGGGCCTCCTCGGGCGTCATCAGCGCATACGCTATTATTATGATGATGTCGCCGGGTTGGGCACGCCTTGCTGCCGCGCCGTTGAGGCAGATAACGCCGCTGCCGGGCTGTCCGGCAATGACGTACGTCTCAAAACGCTCCCCGTTGTTGTTGTTTACTATGGCCACTTTCTGCCCGGCTATGATGCCGGCGGCGTCAAGCAGCTCGGAGTCGATGGTAATGCTGCCCACATAGTTCAGATTCGCTTCCGTGACGTGCACACGGTGAATCTTGGCAGTAAGCATTTCTATAAGCATAACTTATACCTTGGGCAATGGTCTGTAAAATATATTGTCGATGAGGCGAATCTTGCCGCAATATACTGTGATGCAGCCTATTACGGCTTCGGCATCGGTCCAGTCGGCAATGCTCTGCAGCGTGTCGGCGTCGGCAATCTCAAAATATTCCACCTCACATTCCGGCAGTTTGTTTACTTCCTCGATAACGTATTGGCGAGTCTCTTCCACCGAGTGGTTGCGCGAGAACTCCACGCTTTGGCTGAGGATTCTGTAAATGCCGGGAGCCGTCAGCCTCTGCTGCGGCGAGAGGAGTCGGTTGCGGCTCGAGAGAGCCAGACCGTCGTCGGCACGGCAGATGGGACAGGCCACTATGTCAACATCGGCAATGCCTTCCGTCTTCTTCATGCGGCGAAGCACTGCTATCTGCTGATAATCTTTCTGGCCGAAATATGCTCTGCACGGTTCAGCCAGGTGCATCAGGCGGCTGACCACCTGCGCCACGCCCTGAAAATGACCGGGACGATATTTGCCTTCCATCACCTCAGCCACCTCGCCGAGGTCGAAATCGTGGTCGCGTTGCTGACCGTCGGGGTACATCTCCTCTACCGAGGGAGCGAAAACGGCGCTTACGCCCGCTCCTTCCAGCAGAGCAAAATCATCGGCTTCGCAACGCGGATACGTTGCCAGATCGTTGGAGTTATTGAACTGGGTGGGATTAACAAACACACTTGCCACCACCGAGTCCCCGGCATCAATAGCCCGCTTCACCAGCGATAAATGACCGCGGTGCAGCGCTCCCATTGTGGGCACAAGCCCAATGCGCCGACCATTCTCTCGCTCGGCGTTACAAAATTGCTCGAGCTCGCGGCGCGTACGGAGTATCTTCATCGTCTTGCAAAAATTATGTCTTGCAGTTTCAGGCTGCAAAGTTAATAAGGTTATTGCAGGTATGCAAATTTGCACTTGTATAATGATTTAATTAATGAGTGAAAAGTCGGCGCTGTTGCGTAATCCAATATTTTTTTGTAACTTTGCACAAATTCAGGGAGGGCTGTTAACGGCGCCCCTTCCTTAAAAGAGATTAGATATGGCAAAACCGCGAATACTGTATATCACTGAGGCAATAACCCCCTATTTGCCCGATTCCGCCAATTCAAGCCTGGGGCGCGACCTGCCCGTCATGAGTCAGGCAGAGGGCCACGAGGTGCGCATCTTCATGCCCCGGTTCGGCTCCATCAACGAGCGCAGAAATCAATTGCACGAGGTGATAAGGCTCAGCGGCATCAATATCTCTATCGACGATACCGACCATCCGCTCATTATCAAGGTGGCGTCCATGCACCCGTCGCGTATTCAGGTGTATTTTGTGGATAACGACGATTACTTTCAGCGCCTGGATTCCGACGCTGACGTGCTTGGCACAAACCGCGCTGATAACGACGAGCGCACAATCTTCTTCAACCACGGCACCATGGAGACGGTGAAGAAACTGCGCTGGGATGCCGATACCGTTCATTGTCTGGGCTGGATGACAGCGCTCTGCACTTTGGGCTTGCGCAGCATGTACAACGCCGAGCCGGGTGTGAAGCGTCCCACGATTATCTACACCATGCTTCCGGGTCAGGACCCCGACACTCTCGACGAAGCCATGGTGAGCAAACTGCGCGAAGAGGGTTACTCCGACGACGAGCTGAAGGACATCATCGAGAATCCCGGTAAGCCCGAGGCTCTGCATAAGTTAGCTATGCGCAATGCCGACGCTATTACGCTGCCGGCCGACGCTCCCGCCGAGCTGCTGGAGTTTGCCCAAGAGCTCAACAAGCCGTTGCTGATAATGCAGCCCGCTCAGGACGGCCAGAAATATGACACCGAGGCCTTCAGCAAATTTTATGCCTCGCTGAAGGAAAAATAATACCACATATCTTACCACAATCAAGCTCAAGAAATAAGCTGACAAATGAAATTGAAATTCCTTTTGGCGTTGGCAGCCGTAAGCGGCCTGTTGGCTTTGGCGGCATGTGAAGACAGTTCCAACATAGGCCCGTCGTTGGTGGACCCCAACGTCCAAATCAATGTAGATTCAAGCTTTGTAATCACCGGAAAGTCATTTCACCAGAAAGACTTCGACTCCCGCTCGGCCACACTGCTGCTTGGCGCAGTAGACATGAAAGGGGTTGGCAGCTATAACTCTTCGATAGTGACGCAGCTCATGGCTGCCACGTCGCTGAGTATGCCCGACAGCATTATCCTCGACTCCATTTCGGGCATGGGGCTCAAGCTCAGCTTCCGCAAAGGCGCTCTTACGGGCGACTCGCTGGCTCCCTGTCAGCTGAAAGTGTTCCAGCTCGACCGCCAGTTGCCTGCAAATATCAAAAGCTCGTTCGACCCTACAGGCTATTATAACCCTTCGTCGCCCATCGGAGTGAAGAATTACACTGCTTCGGTGTTAGGTCAGGACTCTGCCAAGAATGTGGCCGGATTCACCACCATAAGGGTGGATTTGCCCGTGTCCATGGGCCGCAAGTTCGTGCAGCAGTATCGCACCGACGCGTCGGTATTCCAATGGCCTTCCACCTTCAACCAGTACTTCCCCGGTCTCTATATTGAAAATACTTTCGGCAAGGGCTGTATGGTGAATATCACTGTGGCTGAGATGTCGGTGTATTATCAGCGCGCCAAACGCTCCATGGAGATTATCAACGACAGCGCTCAATGGGTAACGCGTTCGCATCGCGATTCGGTAACCCTTTTCTCCACTGCTCCCGAGGTGTTAAGCTCCAACAACCTGCGCATGAGCATTGCCGAGCCTATTGTCAATATGGTCAATAACGGCAAAGTGGTTGTGATGTCGCCGTGCGGATATTTAGCTTCCGTGCGTATTCCTGCTCAGGAGCTGATTGACAAATATTACGGCACTGACTTCGATATGGCCGTGGTCAATAATCTTGTTCTCTCTATTCCGGCTCATTCCATTGCCAATGACTACGGGCTGAAGCCGGCTCCCAACCTGCTGCTCGTACGCCGCTGCGACATGGAATCGTTCTTTGCCAACAACGAGATACCGAACGAGGCTAAGAAGAGTTTCTACGGCTCCTACAGCTCCTCAACGGGCAAATACACGTTCTCGTCGATGCGCCAGTATATTGTTGATTTGCTGGCTGAGGGCGGAAAGGTGAAGGATGAGGATATGGACTTTGTGCTGATACCCGTATACCTGGAAACCGAGTATAACGCCTACAACAAAAACACCTACGTAACCAGCTGCACGCCTTACATTTATCAGCCGACGCTCGGCGAGCTCGACTTCTCCAAGGCTCAGCTGAAGTTTACTTTCGGCACAAAGAAATAGCCGGGTAGCTGAGTAGCTATTTTAGCTATTTTAGCTGTTTTAGCTATTGTAGCCGGGAAGCTCAAAAATAAACAAGCCTCACCAAGTAAGGAAACTTTTCCTTGTTTTGGTGAGGCTTATTTTAGTAAACGCTTGGTCAGCGGTTCGTGGATTCCGGCTCTAATTTCACGGGCAGAGAGTCATATTTCCTGTCTACAATGAGCAGCATTAGCGGCTGCATGGTAGATGACATCTTCTCGCCGCGTTTCACAGCATAACGCACCGCAAGCTGTCCGGCAGCCGTCTGCGAAAGTGAGATTATGGAATAGTCGGTATTGATGTTTGTGGGAGCTTCCGAGAGGCATATCACAAAGCTCTTGTTGAAGTTGATTTCAGTGGGGCGTCCGTTGGGACCCATAACGGTTGCCATGCCGAAGTTCTTTTCAAATTCAGCCTCATTGCGGATTACCGTGGGCGGCAAACCCTTGACGTCGTTTCTTACAAAGTAGTTTTGAGCCACCTGGTAAGGGACTGACTGCGTCACAGCAGGCACTTTTGCCACCTTACAGCCGCAGAAAAGCGTGCTTATCAGCACCGCCAGACATGCACTTAAGAAGATTCTCTTTTTCATAGTCGTTTGCATAGACATTGTGTTTCTCATTATTTGAGGTTATCAAATTCACTCGTAGCCGAAGCCTCTTCTCTCTTAGCCCCGTCCACTCAGAGCTTTTAAATTTAACGGCCAACAAAAACAAATGTTTTCCTTGCCGTTTCACTCCCATAGGCTTTAAGACCCCATTATACCAAAAACTTCAGAAAAAGAAGCGTCAGATTTTATCCGGCGCTTCTTAATGAATCATATCAGTTTGAACATTCGCTGTTACGAGGCCTAAGGTTTTACTCCATCTTTGCGCGGTGAAGCAGGAACACCGAAAACGAAGCAATCGATTAATGCGTTTTTGACTTCGATCTGTTCGTCGGGGAAAGTTATTATCAGGTCAAATCTGTGACCTTGACAATTCAGACGATCCTCTGGTGTATCATGGCCGGTATGTGTAGTGCGGCAGATATTTATCACATTGCAGAGCGAATATCCCCAGTTCGATTGCCATTTGTTCATATCACAAGTCATTTCCTTGCGATAAGACGGATTGCTATATCCGCTTTCTATATAATTGTTGGCGGATAGGAACGTTACTTCTATTTGATTTGATACATCCGATCCTTTGGGACTGTTTTTGCCCCAAGTGTCATCAGCAGCGATGGCTTTTATGCCAACCACCGGTTTGCCTACAAAAGTATGTTTTTTTACGGGCCAGAAGGTTGATGCATTCTTTGTGCAGGCGGTGTCTCCGAAGAAGCGATTGAGCCTTGAAAACTCTGCAGGATTCGATTCATTATTTATCGTCGTTCCTACGAAAGTTATAGCCGGTTGGAGATGTCTCCTTTCCTCTTGAGAGTATTTTGTAACATCTGTTACCGTAACGGATGTTGGCATGACGTATGCTGTGGCCAGCGATAACGTCTTAGGCTCCGGCTCATCATCATCGCTGCATGACGGAAGAAAAACCGACAGCATTCCTACAGCCCCTATTAAGGCTACTATTGCAAATTTTCTGTTCATATTCATACTATGTTTTGTTTTATTTTTGGAGCTTCAAATTTAGTTGAAGCCTTGGATTTCTTAAAATTGAAGCAAACTTTACCGAATGAGGTTGATTATTCTCTTCCGATTCCGAAACCAATCTATTAATATCTGGATGCAAAGATAAATAAAAATTTTCAATCTACAATTTTTTTTTATGTTATGCAACATATTTTTTCTTGTGTTGTTTGAAAGAGTTGTTTTGGTAGAGTTTAAACATTATTGTAAAAGTGTAATTGTGAGCAAAATAGCAGGAATTGAGGAAATAAAAGGGTCTAAAATAAAATAAAAAAACAAAGAGGATGTGCCAAATATATCTGACACATCCTCGGAGTATGCTGTATGATGATTATTCAGCTACTACGTCGAAGGCTATCTCCACGCGAACGTCCTTGTGCGGTTCAACAAGGGCAGTGTAAGAACCGAGTTCTTTAACGGGGTTGGGGATGTTGATGATTTTGCGGTCAACGATATGGCCGATTTTTTCGAGTGCGTCAGCAATCTGAATAGCTGTTACGCTGCCGAAGATAGTGCCAGTGGCAGATGCTTTGGCACCGATGGTGAGGTGAGTGCCTTCAAGAGCTTTGCAGAAGGCTTCAGCCTCGGCGCGCTGCTGTGCGATTTTGTGAGCACGCTGTTTCTGGCTTTCCTCAAGGTCTTTGAGGGCAGCTTTCGAAGCTATCACTGCCAAGCCTTGCGGGATGAGGTAGTTGCGGCCATAACCGTCCTTTACCTCAACAACATCGTCTTTGTAACCCAGGTTGGGCACATTTTGTTTGAGTATCAGTTTCATGTGATGAAAAAGTGCTAAGAGGTTAAGGATGGATTATTTCAGCAGGTCGGCTACGTAGGGCAGCAGAGCGAGGTGGCGGGCACGTTTCACGGCTTTGGCCACGCGGCGCTGGAACTTCAGCGAGGTGCCGGTGATGCGGCGGGGAAGAATCTTACCCTGCTCGTTGAGGAATTTCTTCAGGAATTCGGGATCCTTGTAGTCGATGTACTTGATGCCGCTGCGTTTGAAACGGCAATATTTTTTCTTCTTTACGTCTACTGACAGCGGGGTGAGGTAGCGTATTTCTCCGTTCGGTTGTGCCATGATTTTAAGCCTGGGTGTTTTCGGCTGCTTCAGCGGCAGCGGGTTCTACTTTCTGTTCGGCCTGGGCGGCGCGGCGGTTGCGACGCTTTTCGGCATACTCGGCGGCATATTTGTCGTTGCGGAAGGTGAGGAAGCGAATCACTTTCTCGTCGCGACGATAAGCGGTGTCGAGTTTTTTGATGAGGTCGGGCTGTGCCTTGAACTCGATCATGGTGTAGAAGCCGGTGGACTTCTTCTGAATGGGATATGCCAGCTTGCGCATGCCCCACAGCTCCTCGTTTATGATCTCGGCGCCATTGGAGGTCAGGAAATCATGGAACTTCTCCACCGTTTCCTTCATCTGGGCGTCAGACAAAACGGGAGTTAAAATGAAAACGGTCTCGTACTGATTCATGTGTTAAACTTTTTGTTGTTTTGTTGTGCGGATTGCTCTTTATGGTGTATTTTTTACACCTCCGGGCTTTCCGGCTGCAAAGTTACGAATATTTGTCGGTTCGTGCAAGTGTTTTGGCGATATGCACGCGCAAAATCAGCATTTTTCGCTGCTATACGGGCCGGTTACTTCATTTCGGGGTAGGCGAGAGGCAGCAGCTGAAGGGCTATGTGGGCGCAGGCGCGGGCATCGTCCATGGCGTGGTGATGGCGGAAGGCGTCGAAGCCCAGATAGGCGGCCACCGTGTCGAGCTTGTGGTTGGGCAGACGGCGTCCGAGCACCCGCCGCGAGGCTGTGCAGGTGCAGAAAAACCGATAGTCGGGATGAGGCATATTGAAATGCTCTAATGCCGCCATAAGACACCCCTGGTCAAACCGGCTGAAATGCGCCACAAGCGGCAGACCCTCTATCTGAGGGGCTATCTCCGGCCATACATCATTGAAATGCGGAGCCGGGTCCGTGTCGCTGCGGGTGAGGCCGTGAACACGCACATTGCCCGGCATGTAGAAGTTGGGCGTTGGGCGAATGAGACGGTAAATCTCATCCGTCACAACATCGTTGCGCACAATCACTATGCCCACAGAGCAAATGGACGAGGGACGGTTGTTGGCGGTTTCAAAATCTATGGCCGCAAAATCTTTCATAATAAAGTTAACGGCAAGTGGATAAATTATTGTATCTTTGGGGCATGAAAAGCGAATTCTGGGAGTGGGTGGCAGCACATGCCGGCAGTCCGGCAACAGCTTCGTTGGCCGAGCAGGCACGCAAAGCACTTGGCGATGAGGCGCCGTTGGCACTGACGCAGATTGAGGGGCGGCGTAAGGCTGCGGCGAAACTGCGGAAGACCCTGCAGCACAACGAGTTTATGTTCCCGTCGACCCTCTTGGCAGAGCAATGCACCGATGAGCGCGTGGCGGCCTTCAATGCCTCGGCCGCCGGGTCTGTAAAGGGCAAGAAGGTGCTTGACCTGACCTTCGGCCTCGGCATAGATGCGTTTGCTTTTGCGCGCGCCGGAGCCTCCGTAACGGGCGTTGAGCGGTATATAGAGGCTGTGGAGGCCGGGCGGCATAACGCTGCGATACTTGGTCTCGACGTCAGGGTGGTGTGCGATGACGCTCTTGATTTCCTGCAGCAAGCCGTGATGCATGGGGAGTCCTTCGACCTGATTTATCTTGACCCCGCCCGGCGCGACAGCCACGGCGGCAGGGTTTATAACTTTGCCGACTGTGAGCCGCGCCTTGACCTCGTGCTGGAGAAAGCCCGGCAGCTGACAGATGCAGTTTTGGTGAAAGGCTCGCCAATGGTCGATGTCAGCTACATATTCACCTATCTCAGAAATGTAAAGCATGTTTGGGCCGTGGGACTGAACGGCGAGTGCAAGGAAGTGTTGGTGTTGTTCGGCAAAGGTGGCGAGCAAATGGTGTCGGCGGTGGATATCGGCCACACAGACTGCTGCCTTAACCAGCCCTGGAGCAGCAATCGACGTGTTGTTCTTGAACCCGGCGAGTTGAAAGAGGGGCTTTTGCTGAGCGTGGCGACGGCCGCCATGGAGAAGGCTCAGCCGTGGCAAGCCTTGCATGAACGCTGGCCTGAGCTGCAGAGTGCCGCCAGAGGACTGTTTGTGTCGGCTGAGCTGCCCGAAGGCTTTCCCGGGCGTGTACTGCGCATTGACAAAATCTACACCGGAGTGCGACAGGCAGCGCGCGAGCTGAAAGGCGAGGCGCTGAACGTGGCTGTGTATGGCTATCCGATGAAAGCGGAAGCACTTCGCAGCAAACTGGGAGTGCTTCCGCTTTCAGACGACAGCAGATTCCTTATCGGCACCTCTCAGGGCAACCGTAAATTGTTGCTCCTTTGCCATAAGGAATGAGCAGCCCTTAATGTTATACTTTGGGGTCGAAGCCCTGAGCTTTGAGGTAGTCGAGGATGCGGTATGACATGGCGTGGCGGTAATAGTCGAGGATATGGTCGCACCAGTCGTTGTCGGTGGTGCCTCCGCTGCGCGTCTTATTGTACTGTGTGATGAGGGCGTCGTAGTTGAGCAGCTCAGTGGTGAGCATATCCTCGTCCTGACGGTAGGCGTTTGAGTGAATTACCGTGGTAAGGCTCTGTTTCGGCTTCAGGTCGGGGTGTTCGCGCGGAATGCCGAGGCAAAGGCCGCAGACCACAAACACACCCATGGGGAGTTTGAGCATCTCGGCCACCTTGGGCGGGTCGACAGTGCGGAGATAACCGATGCAGTTGCAGCCCAGGCCGCAGGCTTCGGCAGCTGCCACGGCGCTCATCATGGCCAGCGAGGCGTCGATGATGCCCACCGTAACACCATCCATGGTGTTTGTGAATTCCGGCATCTCCAGACCCTTCTTTGCTGCCAGCAGAGCTATTTTGTGGTAATCCACGCAGAACACTAAGAAGCGGTTGCACGTCTTTATCTGTTTCTGGCCTGTGATGGCATACAGCTCCTCTTTGAGAGCCTGGTCAGAGATGTCGATAACGGAAAATTGCTGACCGTTGTAGCTTGTGGGTGTGTTTTGGATGGCTTTGAAGATAAACTCCATAACCTCGGGAGCAATAGGCTCGCGTTCGTAACGGCGAACGGTGACGCGGTCGAGTAAGGTTTGTCGTATGTCTCTCATTGTGTATGTTTTTCTTTTTGGTTTACGGGATTGAGGTTTTAAAGAAAGCCGACCCGGCGGTAGTGAGATAACCGTTAGGTCGGCTTAAAGGGCCACTCCAAAGGACGGTGATGAAACTCCGAATGACAGGATTTGAGTGCCTCTCAGCCGTTGTAATCCTCCGTCGCTTTAACAGCGAGACTCCCTCCGGGAGCCTGAGGCCCGCCATTAGCTGAGCATGCTTGTCTCGGTATTTCAGTATAATTGATGAGTTTCCCAGTCGGATTTGGAGTGGTTATTTCTTCTCATCAGGCACACTTGCCTTTGGTTTTATAACGCAAAGTTAATAACATTAGTTTGATTTTGCAAATAGGCTCCCCGAAAAAAGATAAAAAAAACATTTTACCGCGGCCGACAGACCCAAGCAAGGGATCTAAAACCGCAGATTTTCTCATTCATCATCTTCTTCAAGGTCATCGTCATCATCGTCGAAGGGGAGGAAGAAGTCCTCGCCAGACTGCTGCCTGAACGCCGCCATTTCGCGCCCTTCGCGCTTGGTAGGTCTGCCGAGACCCTTGCGCCGGTCGACGAAGCCGGAGATGCGCACCATCTCAAGCATATCATATTGCTCTTTCGGAGTGATATTCTCAAGATATTCTGGCACCAAACGGGCGCCGAGACGGTTTTCGGCCAGAGCCTTGACGCGGAACGTGTATGTTACGGGCGGTTTGCGCACATCTATCACATCGCCGGGCTTGATGGTTCGCGACGGCTTCACCGTGGAGCCGCCAACGCTGACACGCCCCTTTTTACAGGCTTCCGTAGAGATGCTGCGGGTTTTAAAAATACGCATAGCCCACAGCCATTTGTCAATTCTTTCTTCCGATTTTGGCATATCTCATTTTATTTCGCGTTTGCACACCGACCCGGCAAACGGACAGTAAGTGCAAACCTTTGATTCCTTAGGCGCTGAAAAGAAGGGCACTTCGGGGTTGCGCAACTCTTCGAGCTTGCCACCGAGAGCTGCCATGAACGCCTCCTTGTCAGTCATGACATTATACTTATCCGGCCCCTTCGGGTTTACGATGACGCGGGCAGTCTCTTGTCCCGGGCAGCGCATTTTTGACGTAGCGTAAATGGTGGCTTCCACCGGGTCGTTGGAGTGCTGGCTGTCGCGCATCAGATACGAATAGAGGAGCATTTGCAGCCGTTGCCCCTTATGTCCGCTTCTAAACAGATTGTCGATGGTCTGCTGCTCCACATGTGCGTCGCCGGTTTTATAATCAACAATCCGAGTGCAGCTGTTGTTGCCGGCGTTGTCCATACGGTCGATGATGAAGTTGAAATTCACCTCCATCCCGTTGGGCAGCTTCAGCGTGTGCAGCTCGTTGCGTTCAGTCTGCAGAATGCGGAAAGGCACATTCCGGCAGTCGTATTCCAGCACGCCGCGCACAGCCTCAATCATATTGGGCATCATGCTTTTCAGCTCATCCTCCGGCTGACGCAGCGGCTCGCCGTTCTCCGTCTTGTAATACTCCGAATTGATGGCCGCTATGAGGTCGTTGGTGAGCGCCTTTTCATCGGCGGCGGCCTGCTTCAGCATCTCGGCTGTGATGTCGCGGTTGGGGTCATTGCCGCTGATGCGGTTGTAGACCAGCTCAAGAGCCTTATGGATTATAGAACCCATATCGTTGGCCGGAATACCCTCCAACGGCGTAGTCTCCACATTCACCCCTCTTAATCTTTGCAGATAGAACCTCAGCGGACAGTCGATGTAAGTGTTGAGCGAAGAGGCCGACAGGCTCTTGCCGCTGCCGGGAGTGAAATAACGGTTTATAAGCTCCTGAATCTCAGGCGTTTTCACAATCTCTATATCCTGCTTAGCCTGTTTCGAGAAGCCGTAACGCGCCTTTATCCGTTTCAATTTCTCCTTGGCATAGAGATATTCCAGTTGCAGGATAAACCGCGACGGGTCGCCGCTGTGGAGTCCTTCGGTGCGCGAATCGTAAATCATATACACCTCTTTTGCCCTGCTTATCATGCGGTAGAAATAATAGGTGAATATGGTCTCCTGAAAACGCGTGGTGGCCATGTTGAAGCCACGCCGAATGGCAGCCGGGATGAACGAGCGCTGCTGCAGCCGCCGCGGATAAATGCGTTCATTGACCGAGGGTATGATGATGTAGGGGATGTCGAGACAACGCGTCTCCAGCGTTCCCATAATCTGGATTCCCTGCAGCGGCTCACCTTTGAAATGTATCATTTCGCCGGCCAACAAGCCTGTGGCCATGCGGAATATCGTCTTTGGCCCCGACACTATGCCGTATTTTTGCAACGAGGCCTGCAGAGTCCTCAAAGCGTCGATATATGAGATGATATGGTTGATGTCGAACTCATTGATGCGGCGGTCTGCCACAGTCTCTTTCTCCTCGCCGTGGCTGTAAAGCGTTTTGATTTTGTCAAACAGCAGAGAAAGGATGCGTAGAAGATAGCTGATGGCCTCATATCCGCTTGCATGATTGCCCAGAGGCGAGAACAGCAACTCAGCCTCTTTGCCCTCACGCGTAATCAGCTCAACAGGAATTGTGGTGCGGCGCAGCTTTCCGAGCAGAGCGAGCAACTTGCGGCATACCTGGGGCGTGAGAATCAACCCTGCGTGCGGGTTGCTCAAGAGAGCGTCGATGTCGGCTGTGCGAGCCTTATAAGAGTCTGAGCCGGTGATGCGGTAATTGCTCTGCAGCTTTTCAAGAAGGCTCACAAAGGTGGCTATGGACGTCATCTTAAACGGATAACCCATGGTGATGTTCACCTTAAGACGCTCGCCTGCCTCGGAGCCCGGCAGAGAATAGAGCATTGGGATGAGCATCTTTTCGTCGGGGAGCACCACCGCAATCCGGGCATTGTCGAGCAGCTCCTTCCTGTCCTTCTTATGCCGCTCCAGAACATTCTCTATAATGTTGCCGGCAATCTTGGCCTGACCTATTTCCGACGGTGCCGCAATGGCTTCCATCACGTCAGGCAGCGAGTTGCAGTCAGAGCCGCTGATGTCGAAGAACGACGGAAATTCCTTTATATCGTGGCGGATGAAGTGATTGCCGATATTCTTTGGGTTCGACAGCGGAACGCCGGTACCGTCCCAATAGAAGTCGCCCAACTGCTGCAAAGAGCCGTCAGCCAACTGCACCCTCTTTTTCTGCAGCTGACGGAAAATCTGAAACTCCACCGTGGAGAGAGCGTTGAAGCCCACCATCACAATCCGTTTGTAAGGCTGCGTGGCCGTATCATCCTCTGCCAGCCTTAGCAGCGCCTGACCGTAGGCACGGCCAGAAAAAGTGAGGCCGCGGCTCTGCAAGGCATCGCAAAAACGTATATACAGCTCACCCATGATGTCGAAGAGCGAGTTGCAGCGCTTTTTCAGCTCCTTGTCTCCGCCGTAATGCTTCCACAGACCTTCGGTGTTGGGACTGAAATCGGTATAACCGAAATAGCGGCGCATCACCTCCTGCTGCTCCTCGGTGAGATAGTTGGAGCGGATATTCTTGAAACTGCTGACATTGCGGAAGAGCTGACCGGCGTCAACGCAATACATCTCCACATCGTTGAAATCGCTGAGCATAATCTCCGCCCAGGTGCGGAACTTGTCGAAATTATGCGCCTGTTTGCCTTTCATCTCTCTGTAGAGATTATAAAGCAGACAAATCTGGTCAATTCGGCTGTCTATGATTCTGCCGCTGAGCTGTTCCACCCAGTCGGCAATGGATATCACTCCGGGCAACACAGCAGGTTTATCCGAGCTTACTAATGTGTCTTTTTTTATCTCCTCTTTGAGGCTTTTGAGAAAGAAAGAGCCGGCTCGTTTGCCGGGAAATACAAAGAGGACATCGGCCAAAGAATGGCAGTCGTCCTGATAATTGTTATAATATACCTTAGCTACGCTGTCAAGAAAGGTTTCCATAATGCAAAGGTACAAAAATTTTGTCATTTATTGGCCGCCTGCACAAAGAGGGGTGTTGCATCAATGAGGGAAATTTATTAACTTTGCGGCATGAGATTTGCTGACATCACCGGTCGCACGGGAGTGAAGCAATTATTGACTTCGCAGGTAGAAAGCGGACGATTGCCGCACGCATTGATGCTATGGGGAGCACCCGGCTCGGGTAATCTGGCAATGGCTCTGGCTCTGGCTCAGTATGTGCATTGTCCGCACCGCAGCGGCGGCGACAGCTGTGGCGTGTGTCCGTCGTGCCGGCAGCATGAAAACCTCACATATCCCGACCTTCTGTTTTCCTTCCCAACCCCCACGGCAAAGAGCGGGCGCAGCTCGGTGAGCGATGAGTTCTACGACGCCTGGCAGGAGTTTGTGCGTCAGTATCCGCTGGCGCCTTGGCAACGCTGGCTCGAACTGGTGAACGCCGAGAACTCTCAGCCTGTGATACGTGTGGACGAGAGTGCGGAGATTGTGCGCCGAATCACGTTGGGCAACTATGGCGAGAGCGTCAAGATTCTGATTCTCTGGCTCCCCGAGAAGCTCAATCCGGCCGCTGCCAACAAGCTGCTGAAGATAATCGAGGAGCCGCAGCCGGGGAGGATGTTCATCATGGTGAGCGATAATCCGTCGCTTATCCTTCCCACTGTCTATTCGCGTCTGCAGCGTATAAAGATTGAGACACCCACGGTGGCGGAGACGGCGGGATGGCTTGAGCGTCAGGGCTTCGACAGCAATACTGCCATGCAGGCTGCAGAGGCTGCGCAGGGCAATCAGCTGATGGCTCAGCAGATGCTCGACCCGCAAGGGGAGGAAAAGGAATTTCGCGAAATGTTTCAGGAGGTGATGCGCAAAGCCTGGCTGCGCGACGTGAAGAGTCTGCGTGCCTGGAGCGAGAAAGGGGCAGCGCTGAAACGTGAGAAGATACGCCGTATGCTGGCCTACTTCAACCGGAATTTGCGGCTGAACTATCTCTTTGTGTTGGGCGATGACAGCATAACGCCGATGATGGAGGCCGACAGGCATTTCTCGGAGCGTTTCTCGCCCTTTATCACCGGAGGCAATGTGCAGGAGATAATGCATGAGGTGGACAGGGCCTCGCGCGACGTCGCCGGCAATGCCAATGCCCGAATAGTGCTTTTTGATTTCGCCGTCTCGCTGATTATGCTTATCAAGAAGGGCTGACAAGTGGGATGATTTTACGCAGTACACTAACACAAGATACACAAGACAAGACTTAGATAAACTATGAAACCGACATTGCTTATACTGGCCGCAGGCATGGGAAGCCGTTACGGCGGTCTGAAACAGCTCGATGGTCTCGGCCCTAACGGGGAGACAATAATGGATTACAGCGTGTTTGACGCTGTGCGTGCAGGCTTTGGAAAGATTGTTTTCGTAATCCGCCACGACTTTGAGGATGATTTCCGCGAGAAGATTCTGCCCAAATACCGCAACCATGTTGACGTGGATGTGGTGTTCCAGGCAATCGACAAGATACCCGAGGGCATAGAGGTGAACAAGGACCGCACCAAACCCTGGGGCACCAACCACGCTCTGATGATGGGCGAGGAGGTGATAAATGAGCCGTTTGGCGTTATCAATGCTGACGACTTCTACGGCAAGGAGAGCTTTGAGGAGCTGGCCGGTTTCCTGCGCTCGGTAGAGGGCAAGCATGACCGCTACTGCATGATTGGTTTCATGGTGGAGAACACTCTGAGCGAAAACGGCGGTGTGAGCCGCGGCCTCTGCAAGGTTGACGGCGAAGGCAATCTGGTGGATGTGGTGGAATGTCACGGCATTGAACGCAAGGGCGACAAGCTGGTATATCAGGCTCCCGACGGCACCGAACAGCCGTTTGCGCTCGGCACGGTGGTGTCGATGAATATGTGGGGCTTTACTCCCGACTATTTCAGCCATTCGCGCGAGAGCTTCCGCACCTTCCTCAAAGAGCACGGAATGGAGCCGAAGAGCGAGTTCTATATTCCCACAGTGGTCAATGACCTGATTCACTCCGGCACATCGACTCTGCGTGTGCTTCCCACTCCCTCGCGCTGGTTCGGCGTAACGTTTGCCGCTGACCGTCCCGCCACGGTGGCCGCCATCCGCAACCTCATTGACGAGGGTAAATATCCTGAAAAACTTTTCGGTGAATAACCCGTTTTCTTAGTATGGAAAAGACAAGAATTCTCGTAACGGGAGGAACAGGGTATATAGGCTCTCACACGGTTGTTGAACTGCAGAACAACGGCTTCGACGTTGTAATTGTGGACAACCTGAGCAACTCCAATCTCGATGTCCTCGACGGCATCACCCGCATCACCGGCATCAGGCCTGATTTCTTCCACGGCGACATCACCGACCTGAGTCAGGTAAAGCGTCTGTTCGACACCTACAAGAACATAAAAGGCATCATTAACTTCGCCGCCTCTAAGGCCGTTGGCGAGAGCGTTCAGAAACCGCTGTTGTATTATCGCAACAATCTCAACGGACTGATGAATCTGCTCGATATGATGCCCAACTACGGCGTTGAGGGCATCGTCTTCTCGTCGTCATGCACCGTTTACGGCGAGCCTGACAAGAACCCGATAGACGAAACGGCTCCTATAAAACATCCCACATCGCCTTACGGGGCCACGAAGCAGATTTCGGAAGAAATTATTGAGGATGTGATAGCATCGGGCGCTCCGTTCAAGAGCATCCTGCTGCGCTATTTCAACCCCATAGGCGCTCACCCGTCGGCTAACATAGGCGAGCTGCCCAACGGGGTGCCTCAGAATCTGGTGCCGTTCCTGACACAGGCTGCCGCAGGGTTGCGTCCGGAGCTGACAGTGTTCGGCGACGACTATAACACTCCCGACGGTTCCTGCATTCGCGATTATATCGATGTTGTTGACCTTGCCAAAGCCCATGTTGTGGCTCTGAAGCGTCTGCTCAACGATAAGGAAACACCGGCGGTTGAGGTCTTCAACCTCGGCACAGGCAACGGCTGCTCCGTATTGGGCCTCATAAAGGAGTTTGAGGTAGCCACGGGCGTGAAAGTGCCTTACAAGATTGGCGCACGGCGTGCCGGCGACATAGAGAAAATCTGGGCTGACCCGCGCAAAGCCAACGAGGAGCTGAAATGGAAGGCTGAGACTCCTATCAGCAAAACGTTGGAGAGCGCCTGGAGATGGCAGCAGCATTTGTTGAAAAAATAAAAACCCGACGCTGACGATATAACGGGGATGAACCGGTGAATTTTTCTCGGCGGCTCATCCCCGTTTATTCTTAAGGGTCTTTTCATAGCAATGACATTCGGTTTAGTGGGTCGCAAGTTAGGCCATTCTTTCTCGGCAAAATATTTCAACGACAAGTTCCTCAAAGAGGGCCTTGACTGCCGGTATGTGAATTTTGAAATACCTTCCATAGATGTTCTTCCCGCGCTGCTGCAGGGCATTCCCGATTTGAAAGGCTTCAACGTTACCATACCGTATAAAGAGGCCATAAAGCCTTATTTGCAGCAACTGACCCCCGCCGCCCAAGAAGTGGGAGCCGTAAACACCGTGAAGATTACGGCCAACGGGCTGATTGGCCATAACACAGACCGTGAAGGCTTTGAAAAGGCCTTAAGCCTACTTTTGGGCAATGCTGCAGTGAGAAAAGCCCTGATACTCGGCACCGGAGGAGCGTCGAAAGCTGTTGCCGCCGCGTTGAAGCGCCGAGGCACGGAATTTCAGTTTGTGTCGAGGTCAAAAGAATGTCTGCATTACTCCGACCTTACCCCTGAACTCATAGCTGAGAATGATTTGATTGTCAACGCCACTCCCTTGGGCACATGGCCTGACGTGGAGTCAAAACCCGACATCCCATACTCAGCTCTCTCTAAGCGACATTTTTGTCTTGACCTGGTTTACAACCCGGCTGAAACGGCCTTTATGAAAGCGTCGGCAGAGAATGGAGCCGCAGTGAGCAACGGCCTGACAATGCTCCATGCTCAGGCAGACGCCGCCTGGCAGTTCTGGAACGACCATGTTACGTATCCTTAGCCGTTATCCGTTCCTGACACTCTTCAGCGGGTTGCTTGTCGGAATCCTTTTGGCCTCGGCTGTCTCGGGCTTCTGGCTTCCGGCTTTGTTGGCGCTTATAGCCCTTGCGGGACTGATGATTCCGGCGGTGATGAAACGCCGTAAACCCTATTTTGCTATCCGATTTACCCCCACACAGCCTTTTTTCATATTCCTGCTTGCCGCTTCCATGGGTGTCTTCACGGCGCTTGTTCACCGCACAGACAAAGACCTTGAATTGGAAGGGTATCCGTATGTGGCAGGTACCGTAGTCAGTGCCTCACAGGGCGTTCAGTACTCAAAGATGCTTGTGAGGATTGACACCTTCACCGATGAGGCCGGCAATATCGTCGCTCAGCCCAAAAATGCCATTGTGGAGCTGACCACCGAGCGCTTCTATGCGCCCGACACCCGGTTGATATTCCGGCAGAATCTGCGCAGTCTGGACCCTGACGGCGATGTGGTGCGCGAACGCTTCGCTCCCTATCTGCGTAGCCGCGGAGTGGCTTATACGCAATGGGTGCCGCAACATCTGATTACGGTGGCCGAGGCGCCTCATGGTCTGCGCTATCAGGCCTATTCAGTGCGGCAGAAGCTGATTCGGCAGTTTGAGTCCTCCTCACTGTCATCTACCTCGGCGTCGATGTTGGCGGCTATGGCATTGGGCCACAAGGATCTGCTCGACGAGGAGGATACGGAGGCTTTCCGCTACTCCGGACTGAGCCATTTATTGGCTCTCAGCGGCATGCATGTGGGCATCGTGGCCTGGGTTTTGTCGTGGCTGCTGTTCCCGTTGATGTTCTTTTTGCGACCGCGCTGGCGTTGGTTGGCTGTTATTGCGCTGATATGGCTGTATGTGTGGCTGACAGGCTGGTACGTTTCAGCCCTGAGAGCCTGTATCATGAGTACGTTGCTACTGGGCGCTCTTGTGGTACAGAGACGCAACACATCGGTCAACGCTATCCTTGCCGCCGCTTTCATAATAGTGCTGTTCGACCCGCTGCAAATTACCACTGCAGGCTTTCAGCTGAGCTTTGCCAAACATCAGGTAATCGATTATTTCCGCAAACAGGTCAACGAACTGCAATTCGAGGATTTTATGGAGTACTGCGAGAACCAGGCAACTGACGTATCGCCGGAAGACATCTTATTGTACGACGAATTCCTGCAACAACTCCAACAATCGAAGAAAGTTCTGTCACAACGGGAACATGAGATTTATGAATTAAGCAGGGAGAAACATATCCCCATCAAGCAAATAGCCGAACAACTGGATCTCTCCGAACAAACGGTGAAAAACTATCTGACTTCCGCCCTGAAGATTCTTCGCAGCGAAATGATGAAATATAATATTCTATTTATTTTCTTCCTGTAACAAGAATAGCACTTTCAGTAGGAATAATTAAAACTCCACAAAACTCTACAAACACCTACTATTCCTAACTTTTTCTATGCTCTACAACATAAAAAAAGTCTAGTACTCCCTTTATGTATTTACGTATAACCTATAGAAACACCAATAATATGAGTCCACAATTTAAAAAGTTATATTGCCAGTACATCGAAAAAGGAATCACCTCTTCCGATATTGGAAAGTTCAGAAATGAACTCAACAACATA
>ENA-ORNR01000013-ORNR01000013.1-human-gut-metagenome-genome-assembly--contig:-NODE-13-length-125326-cov-11.685099_pt1 | contig 125326 bp, 154 predicted proteins | sample MGYA00242114_ERZ509020 | MGnify/ENA primary metagenome ERZ509020 (study PRJEB26280, sample SAMEA2338758) | human gut metagenome | biome: human gut; feature: human-associated habitat; material...
TGTACCGCAGGTTTTTCAAAGATTTTTGCGGATTCCGTAAAGACTTTGTCTTACTAATGAGGTGAAGTTTTGAATACGGGAAACATTGTTGAAAAATTTGAACTGTTGAAGGAATGAAGAAAATGGATAATAAATTAAAAATCCGTGATTTCTGTGGTGATTATGCGTTGGATATACCATTCGCAGACGGTAGTGTAAACACGATATACTTTAATTCAAAACGAAATGCTGAAACAGTTAAGCATATTATTGAAGTTGACAAAAGTAAACCCAACGAAGCAACTGTGTGTGATATGCAAGAAATTAAACACGGAAAGTGGGAAGAAATTCGAGATTCTTATGGGCAACTTGAAGGATGGATTCATATTGAGTGTGGTAGAGAGGTAAAAATTAAAGAGAATTATTGTCCCTATTGCGGTGCGAAAATGGATAATATGTAGGGATTGATACTGAATACTTTACTCGGATTAAAATTATTGGAGGAAAATCAAATGAAAATTAAAGCAGGTCAAGAGGAAAATTATAATCAGTTTGTTACAGTAAACAGTAAAGACCCTTATTCAAATGCAGTTGTGCGGTATGCAGAAAGATGGGCAAATCTTATGGAATCCAGAATTGCTTCGGGGGATAAAATTGTCGATATAGCAGATAGTACATCTCGTGAAGCAGATACAGAGGGTATTACTGGTTTTATGTATGGTTGTGCTGTTAATGCCTTGTCTCAACTTTGGGAATACGGAGAGGAATTAAGGAAATGGCACAACAAAGAATATAACTATGAAGGCGATGGGGTAGTCAATCCAGCTATTCTCACTATAGGATAAAAGAGGTAATCATAATGACTGAAAATATAACGGTTGAAGAAAACAAAATGTCTCCGCAGGAGTATTTTGATATTGTAAAAGAGAGGAAAAGGAAAATTACCGATAAACAATTAAAATCGGTATATGATAATTGTCTTGAACTTCTTAATAAATATAATATAACAGGTCAGCAGAGAGGTATGGAAAAACTCTTATTTCATCTTAATTGCATTGAGAAAGAAAGAGAGATTGTTTCAATGGGTATTGATACATTTGTATATCGTGATGATATTGAGTTCTATATCAATGAAGTTGCCTCTGATGTTGTCAAAATTATTGATATTCAAAGTTATGAGAGAGAAATTCCTGATGAGATTGTTGAAATTATTTCGCAGGTGAAAGATAAATTCGACCAGCTTTATATAGTGTTTACTGATTATACTGGCAGGATTGAACGAAAGGTAACAGAAGAACGTAGAAGAAAAGACCCTATTTTATTTGGAACATTTCAGAATGCCGAAACGAGAAGTGTTATTGACCGTTTTTATTATCTTGGTGATTGGGTTGATGAATATTGCGACCTTACACTTGATAAGATGGTCAATGAGACTGAACGAGTAGGTAAGAGAAACATTGTTCATACTATTAAAACACCAACAGATATTGAAGAATTAAAAGCACAGTTGAACAGCATTAAAAAAGTCAATTCAAGATTTGTTGTTGAGGAACAGAAAAAGAAAAGTTTTTTTGCAAGCATTAAGAACTTTATTGATAGGAAAAAGAAATGATGAAATCAAATATAGACTTAACATCAAATGAGATGTTTAGTCGGGAATCTGTGTCACTTCAATTATATGGTTTACAGTGGGATATGTCAAAAGTGGCTATTACCAAAAACGACAGTGATTTAATTCCGAAATTTGAGGGTATCAGAACAGGAGATAAAAGATGTAGAGAACTAAAAGAATTGTGCGAAAGAGAAAGCACCGGAGATTATTGTGATTGCTGTGGTTCTTATCTTAAAACAATTCCGTGGGATAGAACTTATGGATTGTGTAAGAAGTGTATGGCATATTACGCTAAAGAGGATTGGGCAAAAGAAGATTTACCCTGGGGTAAGTCACAAGAAATGAGAGGACAGATGGGAACAAATCCGTTATTTTGGGATTAAAAATAATATTGAGAAAATTCAAAAATATTATTGACATTCTGGCATACATATGATATACTATCCATAGTAAATGATTTACTACACAGGAGGTAGCGAAATAATGAATACAAACACAGTAAAAATCACACCATTATTCCAGAAAGTCGGAATTGACATTGTTGAATTTCCACAACAGGATAAAGCAACGAAATTAAAGAAAGATGGAACGCCAAAAAATATTGTGTGCAACAAAAAGAAAGGCAAGAAATCAGAAGCTTATGCTATTGAAATTCCTGATATTAAGAAGTTAATAGATTTCTTTTATCAAAATGAAATGTGGCAACATTATTTGATTTTTGTTTTGTCCTGTAATATGGCTCGCCGTATTGGTGATACACTTACTTTGACTTGGGAGCATTTCTTTTATCCGACAACTGGTGCGATGAGAAATGACTTGCTTGAAATCGTAGAGGACAAGACCGACAAGCTCGCAAATCCTCATATCAATTCAGCCTGCAAAAAAGCAATTCTGCTTTATATTGAAAAAACAGGTATCAATCCTGCCGAAAACAATTATAAGAATTATGTTTTTGTGCAGACCAGCGGAAACTATAAAGGTAGAGTTATTACTGATGATGGCTACCGTAAAGGCTTGAAAAAGGCTGCTGTTCAAGTTGGTATTGAGTATAACATTGGAACTCATAGTCCTCGTAAAACTTTTGGTATGATTAGTAGGATGTTGCATCCAAATGATTATGATAGTATGGAACTCCTTCAGACTATCTATAATCATAGCGATACCAAAACAACAAACCACTATATCGGATTAACAAAGAAGAAGATTGACACCTACTATAATGATATGGGTTCATTTTTTGATGATTATATCACAGGTGATAAAACATATATGGAAGTTGCAGAGCAGCCCGTAGTAAGTATTGATACTAATTCTTTGAGAGATATTATCAAAGAGGCATATAAAGCCGGAGCAGAAAATGCAGATAACACCGACCCTGTTATTCACATTGATGCAATCAACAAAATTATCGGTATGATTGAAAGAGTGGCAAAGTAATGGATAAAAATGATTATGAAAATCACGAAGTTAAAGTCCAAATTAGAGAATATCTCGGATGTATATATAATGCTTGCCCGGAACTCCGCATAGGGCAAATAATGGTTAATGCAGCAGTAAAGGGTGGATGGACTCAAGGAGATATATTCTATTGTTCTGATGAAATTCTATTAAAAGGTTTGAAAATTTTATGGGATGAGGTGTAAATATAATTTATATTCTTATTCATAAGACTGTGAATAATGAAATATCAAAACATTTCGCAGTTAATAAAGAAGCTCAAAACCTTATGTGGAATGAATACGATGAAGTTCGTAAAAATTCTATTGATAAGGTATCTGGCAATCGTGGCGGTGATTGGTGTGAGATTATATATTCCGATAAGTCAAAGGAAACTTGGAGTATATACCCTGTTGATATTCCAAAGACAGAGAAAATCTGTGTAACTTATAAGACAAGAACAGACATTGTATATTTCATCACTAAAAAAGAAATTACCGTTGATAATTTTTTCATATATCAATATGATATAAACAAAAGTGAAACAATTAAACTTGGTAAAGGTAATAATCCAATTTTACTGGAGCAGAAGTATATAAAAAATATTTCTTAATTTTAGAAACAATATTGAGAAAACCATTGACAAACAGCACACCTTATGTTACAATTATTATAGTAACAGATTTACTATAATTTATGGGCTGGAAGGAGCATTAAAAGATAGGAATTATAAGTCCACACATAATTACACACATATTATAATAAAGTTAATCCAGCCTATGAAGTTACATATTAAAGCCATAAGGTGGTATGGATTATGCTTAATAAGACTAACTTAAATGAATACCCACGCTGCGGCGAAATTTGGATGTGCTATCTGACTTCTAAAGATGGTAGTATTCAGAGTGGATATAGACCTGTTTTTATTCTCTCTAATGACAAAAACAATACATATAGCACTACACTTAACATAATTCCGTTGACTTCTAAAATGAATAAAAGAAAGTTGCCGGTACACGTTGAGTTGTGGAATTATCAAAAGTATGGACTCAAGACACCGAGTACATTGCTTGTAGAACAGATTACAACAATTACTATTGAATGTCTTGATAAATGTATTGGAAAAGTAAGCGATAAAGAAACATTATGTAATATTAGTAATGCTATCGCTATTCAATTTCCTGTGATGGTAACAGTTTAAAAACATTATTGAAAAGTCTTGACAGATAACTCTTAACTTGCTATAATTAAATTGTCATAATATTAAGAGGTGTGTAATTATGGGCAAAATTTCTACTAAACAGTTAATAAACAGATACTTCAAAAGCATTGAAGGAACTCCGGCAGAAAAGCAAAGAGCAATTATTGATAAGACTGAATTATATGATTATGAGGAAAAAATCGGCAAAGAACTTATTGATATGGATGTTGATGATTTGTTTGGATTGATTAACGAGCTTAACAATAAGAAAAATGGTAAAGATATACCTTTTATGACGGCTCATTATTCATTCGACCATTTAACCGTATTATTGCGAGCAATCTTCAACTTCTACATTGATACGGTTGAGCCTATCAAGAATCCTTTATATGATAAAAGAATGAAAGGCAAAGAAGCAACTAAAAGATTAGCACAAGGCAAAGAAACTCTCCGTTTTGATTATGTTCAAAGTATTATAAATAAAGTTCATAATGATACAACCGAAGATAGAGCAGACTATGTTGAACTTATAATGTTGCTGTATTATTCAGGATTTGAAAATGCCGAAGAAATTGCTACATTCAAAGGTAGTGCAATCAATCATAGAAACAGAACTGTTGCAATGACAGGCAGAACGGTTCAGCTTACAGATAGATGCTATGAATTATTACAAAAATTTGAAGGCATTGATGAATTAGTCGAATGGAGAACATACTACTTAATAACATATAGAGGCGGATATTTTAAGTTTATTGTTCAAGAAAAACAACTTGCCGAATTTGATGATAGAGATATAAGGTCTATATGTAATATGATTAACAGACAGATTTCTGTGTATGTTAATCAGCCATATAATACAAAAATTAACTTTAGCATTCTCTACTGGCTCGGTTTTTATGATTCAATTGTTAAAAAGTACGGCGAAAAAGAAACTAATAGAATGTTGCTTTCATTCCGTAATTCGGATGATGTAACAAAATTGATGAATTGCGCCAGAGATTATGGAGTAAAGGTTGATAATATTTCACACCTTAAAAGATTTTTAAGACCTTTTGTAAAAGTTGATTAACAGGAAATATAGGCTGTTTCGGCAGCCTATATAAAAATCCTTTTAGAAATAATATTGAGAAACACCAATATAATAGTAAGAAAGCAGGTGGTTAAAATGGGTGTTTATGTCTTAACAGATGGGCAAGGAAACTATATCCGAAAAGACAATTTAACAGGAAGATATGTACCTGTCCGAAGTTTTAAACAGGCACAACAATGGGATAGCCAAGTAAAAGCTCATTCTATTTTGAATAACTCATTAGCAAAGTCAATTAGAAATAATTATGCCGTGCAACTTATTGCCACGGAAAACACTATCGAGAAAGACGATATGAGTAAACAAAAGGAACTTTGTTTTCGTGCTATTGATGATGGCAACATTGATGATTGGCTTGAAAAGGTTAATACAATTATGAATGTATTATCTGGTTCTGATACAAGGAAAGATGAACTCGTAGCCAAGTTAAGTGAAATCGACAAAGAAATTGTTGATATTCAACATTACATAGAATTTGGAAAATTCAACTGCTATCAAGGGTGGATGTGTTTCAAAATGTTACAAAATACTTTGCAGCAGAGAAGAAAATATAAAAATGAAATTGCAGTATTAAATTTGATAAAGCAATGTAAATTTGATAAATCGTCTCTTGAGGCTCTGTCAGCTACAATAGCAGATATTCAAAATAAATGTTATAGACCAAGAGCATTCCCAGAATTGTTCAGTGGGAACGAAAGAAATCAGAATGAAAAAGAAAATTAAGTTATGGCTCTACTATAATAAGCCGAGAATTTATAATCTTCCACAGGTTGTTTACATAGTGTGGAGAAATAAAGAATACATATTTGAAAAATATAATACAAACCGATTTAGGTTTTAATTGGAGTATAAATATGACAACAGAAAGAAAATACTCAACAGGAGATAGGGTTAAAGTAACAAGTGGCTGTTTAACTTCTGGCAAAATTGGAACTGTAACTGGTTATTGTAACGGATATAGTCATAATGTGGTAGTAGTCCATCTCGACTGTGGATATTCGAGAAATTATAATGAACTTTCATTAACATTAATAGAAAAATATAAAGGAGAACAGATTATGGCACTCAAAGGAAATTTCAAAATTGCAACAGTTAATTTTATTCAGGGTTATAACACAAGTAAGGAATATTGCTTTGCATTATTTGATGATGAAATCAAGGAAGGTGACATCGTTCTGTGTGATTCTGGCAATGGTTATAGTATAGCGAAGGTTGTCGGAATTATGACACAGGAAGAATATGGCAAATCAGTAACAAAAGAAATTGTTTGCAAATGTGATTTTGCACTTTTTGAAAAGAGAAAGGCAATAAGGAAGCAAAAAGCGGAAATTAAGAAGAAACTTGATAAAGCCGTAAAGGAAAATCAGGATTTAATTCTTTATAAGACTATCGCACAGAATAATCCTGATGTTGCAGCGCTTCTTGCCGAATATGAAGCTCTTACTTCGGAATAATGTGAATAAAAGACGGGTTTTATTGCCATAATTACTACAATATATAGTAATTATGTAAAAGTTAAACACTATATATAGAAAGAGAACGATAAAATGTTATATGAAGAAATGCGATTGCGAAAGACTGGCGAAACTGTAAGAGTATATGCTATTAACCCTTCGGAAAATATAGCAACTATATTCTCTACTTCTCAATATACTAAAACAAATAACGGATGGCAGAAAATTAAGTTATCGCAGTTAGTTCCGATGGATTTTCCTATTAACAATAAAGATTATATTTCTAAAACAAAGAAGAACAAAGCGAAAGATAGAATGAAATTGATTGAAGCTACTTGGCAAACCAGTGACGGAAATCTTTGGAATCATTCTGACATTGATGCAGCAGTGGAACACGAACTTTTTCTTATGAGTTTAGAGGAAAATGGCAATAAGGAAAATAAAGACGGTAATGAAATTGTATATACTGCATCAGGAAAAATTGTAAAAATAGGAGGTCAAATATGATTAAGTTTATTGATAAAAAGAATAGATTTGTTGAAATGTTTGACAAGAATACAGGTTTTTATGTTAGAAGTGGAGTTATGGGAGAATATGGAAAAGATACTGGTGTTGACCCATTTATGAGATGTTTTCCAGCACTTATTGATGTTGGTATTATGAATAAATGTGTTTGCGCTCATAAGTGTAATGTTGACTGTTATCAGAGAGCCATCGACCGTCACGGAGATAATATGTCTCTTGAAGATTATAAGTCAATTCTTGAACAGTGTAAAGGCAAAACATTTCAGTATGCTTTGGGTGGAGCAGGAGACCCTGATACACACGAAAATTTCAAGGAAATTCTTGAATTATCAAAAGAGTATGGTATCATACCAAACTTCACAACGTCAGGAATTATGATGACAGAAGAAAAAGCAAAACTTTGTAAAGAATATTGTGGAGCAGTTGCCGTATCAGAACATTTTGCTGATTATACAAGAAAAGCTATTGATATGCTTTTGTCTGCCGGAGTAAAGACAAATATTCATTATGTTCTTGGTTCTGATTCTATCGACTATGCTATTGAGCGGTTGAAGAACGGTGGGTTTGATAAAAGGATAAATGCTGTTGTATTTCTTCTTTACAAGCCCATTGGTCTCGGAAGAAAAGAAAATATTTTAACAATGGATAATCCAAAAGTCAAAGAATTTTTTGAATTAGTTGATACAGGTAATTATCCTCATAAGATAGGCTTTGATTCTTGCTCGTGTGGTGGAATTGTAAACTTTTCACAGCATATTGATATGAACAGTATCGACTTCTGTGAGGGTGGCAGGTATTCAATGTATATTGATGCTGATATGAATGCTATGCCTTGTTCCTTTGGTAATCAGAATAGTAAGTATTTCGTGAGTCTGCGTAAATATTCTATTGAAGAAGCGTGGGAGAGTGAAATATTTAATCAATTCAGAAATTCTCTCAATCATTCTTGCCCTAACTGTAAAGATAGAGCAATGTGTGGCGGAGGTTGCCCCATTTGTCGAGATATTGTTTTATGTGACAGAAAGGAAAAACATTTACTATAATGAAAATTAGAACAGATTTTGTAACAAACAGTTCAAGCAGTAGCTATGTTATTGCTTATAAAAAAATACCAGAGATTGATGAAGATTTCATTATATTAGAGGATTATTAAATATGAAAATACGAAAAGATTTTGTGACCAATAGTAGCTCATCAAGTTTTATCATTTGTAAAGATTCTTTACCTGATGATATTAGAGAAAAAGTAGTATCATATATTGAAGAACATTTCGATGCAGCAACAGTTGAAAAAATGTATCAATATTATAAAGATTGTGATTTTGATTCTATTTATTATTTGGTAGATTATCATCCTAATGATAATGAAATGCACATATGGGTTACAAGAGATGAAAGTATGTGCGATGATAACATAGATGATATTCTTTATAAATATGATAATACATCTATTGAGCCTAAATTTGATTTGCATTATTAAGGAGGTGTAAAATGAAATACAGAAAAGATTTTGTAACGAACAGTAGTAGTTCGAGTTACATATGTGAAATATGTGGAAATTGTGAAAGCGGATATGATGTTGGGTTAAGTGAATTCGGAATGAGTGAATGTGTGAATGGTCATATATTTTGTGATGAACATAAACTCTCTATCACTGAAACAAAAGAGGATTTAATTAAATCAATTCTTGAAAATGAATATAATCATTCAACAGAAGAAGAACTCAATGATATGGATATTGAAGAATTATTCAATAAAAAATATGATGGTGGTCATTATGAAATACCTGAATATATGTGTCCTATATGTCAATTCATTGAGTATAGTGAATCCGACCTTGCACAATATCTCTTAAAAGCATATCAAGTATCGAGAGATACTGTATTTGCCGAGGTTAAGAAATTCAACAAGAGAAGAAAGAAATTATATGACAGCGAATACATTACCTATGTTTGTCAACAGTATAATCTCATTCCGGCTGAAATTGTTTCAAGTTGGAAAGAGAAATTTGGAACATACGATAATTTCATAACATATCTGAATTCTCACGAAAATTAGAAATAATTTTGACTTTTTTCAAAAACGTTATTGACAAATGGGGATATGTATGCTATTATATGAGTACAATAAAAACCGTATTGAGAAATACGCAAAAGAGAGGTTAATAAAATGAAAGTTAATATTACAAACAACATTTCTAATGTAAATGTTACAGTCAATCAGAATGATGATGGCTCACTTGCTATTCTTCTTTTTGAAAAGACAGGCAAAAAGCTCGGTGATTTTAAGCCCGGTGAAACTGTAAAACTCGGCAAACGTGAGTATATTATTCTTGGTCACGGAGCAGAAACAACGGCAGTTGTGACAAAAGATATTTCAAAGGAAATGGAGTTCGGCAAGAGCTGGGATTATTCAAAAAGTTATGTTCGTGATTACTGTAATGGAGATTTCTATAATGAACTTGCAGAAGCAGTCGGCAAGAACAATATTGTTCCTCACAGAGTAAATCTCACCTGTGACGATGGCTCAAACAAAGGTGTAACTTGTAAGGATGATGTTTCTATTCTCACAACTGAAAATTATCGCCGTTATCGTGAATATCTCCCTGCACTCGGCAAACCTTGTTGGACTGCAACAGGTGTTACTACACTTGATAAGGATTATGCTCGTAGCGTTTGCTGTGTCAATTCCTACGGCATTCTTTGCTGGCGTGATTGTGACTTTGCCTTTGGTGTGCGTCCGTTTTGTATCTTGAATTCTTCAATCCTTGTATCTTGAATTGACTTCAAATGAGTGAAGAAACTAAATTTCTAATAGGTGAAAAAGCGGAAATACTATATACAGAGGTTTTTGACTTGACAACAAATAGACAACATTATCCTGTTAAGTTTCGCAGACTTGCCGACAAATTACAAGAATATACACTTGATATACATAGTGATATTATGGATGCGAATTCATATCCAACTGATACGTTAAACCATAAGCAGAAAAGGTATGACTTACAAACAAGTGCAATAACAAAGTGCAATAAACTTGCTTCTTTAGTAAAATATAGTTTACACGCTCATTTAATAAGTTTTAGTACAAGCGAGAAGTTGATAGCGTTGATACACGATGTAAAATTTATGGCTCTCGCTTGGAGAAAGCAAACTTAATATTGTGGGTTATATGCTGTTGCTCGTAACGTTTGCTATGTCAATTCCAACGGCATTCTTAACTGGAATGATTGTGACTATGCCTATGGTGTGCGTCCGTTCTGGTGGATTAGTGAGGTTTATAGACCACTTTTGTGGTCACAAAGAGTACACCACTACATCAAAAGAGCATATAACCCTTCTCATAGAAAGTGGGATAAATACAAAAGATTATTATGGATGATTTTCAGACCCTCGTTGATTTTGAAAATCTCTATAATTCTTACCGAACTTCTATGCGAGGTAAAGGTAAGAAATTGAGTGCGGCGAAGTTCGATGTTATGGCACTTGAAAACCTTTATGTGATGAAGAAACAACTCATTAACCATACATATAGGATTTCACCGTATTCAGAGTTTATTGTAACAGAGCCAAAGAAAAGAATAATCAAATCAGGTTCATTTCGAGATAAGGTATTACAACATTGCTTATGTGATTATGTATTATTGCCAACTATGAAAGACCGTTTTATAAAGGACAATTATGCAGGTCAAATTGGTAAAGGAACATTATTCGGACTAAATCGTTTGTCAGAAAATTTACATAATTTTTATGACAAATATGGTAGTGATGGATATATACTAAAATGTGATATAACCAAATTCTTTTATAGTATCAACCACGATATTATGAAAGAGAAGATAAGAGAAAATTTTTCGGATGAAGATATTCAATGGATTTGTGATAGTTTTATAGATAGTGTTGATGGAGATGGGCTACCTCTTGGAAATCAAAGCAGTCAAGTATTTGCCCTGATATTCCTCAACGGACTTGACCATTATATTGTCGATGAGCTTGGATGTAAATATTATGGCAGATATATGGATGACTTTTATTTACTATCTAATGATAAAGAGTATCTAAAAGAATGTCTTATTAAAATCAAAGAGTATTTAGCTAACTTAAAATTAACGCTTAATAACAAGACTGAAATTGTTTCTATGAGTAAAGGTATTAGATTTCTTGGTTTTCATACATATTTGACCGAGCAAGGTAATGTTATAAGAAAACTAAATGGAGATAACAAAAGACAAGTTAAAAAGCGTTTAAGAAAGTACACAAAGTTAGTAGTACAAGGAAGAATGAAACGAGAAAAGTTCAATGAGATTTACTGTTCTTGGCGGAATCACGCATCTCACGGTAACTGTTTCAAGTTGATTTATGGAATGGATTTGTTTGTGGAAAATTTATTTAATGAAGAAAAACCTGAAATAAGGGTTATTATTGCCGGTAGTAGAGACTTTAATAACTACGAACTATTGGAAAAGCACCTTAATAAATTCGTCAAAGAACACCCTAATAATAAGATAACTATTATAAGCGGTGCTGCTCGTGGTGCAGACCAACTCGGAGAAAGATATGCCAGAGAAAAGTGCATATTATTAAAGAGGTTTTCGGCAAATTGGGAACAATTCGGTAAAAGGGCAGGTTATATTAGAAACATTCAAATGCTCGACTATATAGATGCATCTACCTGCGATTCATATGTGTTTGCATTTTGGGATGGAAAGAGTAAAGGAACAAAACAAATGATTGATAGTGCTAAAAAACGAAATATACCGTATCAAATTGTAGCATTTCAATCTTAAAAAATAATTTTACAAAACCTCTTGACAAACATCTAAATATATGATATAATATAGAAGTAATCAAGAGTGCTGACCTAAAAGGTCAGCAATTCTAAATGCATTAAGAAATAATATTGAGCAACGCAAAAATAAATAAGCAACAATCGAGTAGTGAACAGCAAAGCCTTACGAGGATATGCCACAATGTACGAACCATTCAGAAAGACCGTACAATCACTGAATGGGTGGCAGGAATTAGAACTAATGGTGTAACGGTAGCATAGCGGCGGTGAGGTCGTGGCTCTGGTTCGACTCCAGAATGTTCGACCAAAAAGAAAGTTCCTTAAAAGTATCGGCGTTTGAAAAAGCAATGTAAAAATAGAAAGTAATTAAGAGAGATAATTGTTGGTACGTTGTGCGCAGACTAATCCAGCCATTGCTCCCATAGGTGCGAGACCTATGGCTCGATTTTTAGATATAAAGAGAAATATAAAGAAATAAGAGGGAGTTAAATATGGCATCATTTCTCATTCCTATCGGAATTGCAATCGCAACAATTATTGTAGTTGTCATATTCTGTTGCTTAATTTATAAAGTTGCAGGTATTGACAAAGCACTCATCGTAACAGGTGGCAAAGAACCTAAAATTAAGGTATCTGGTGGTTCTTTTGTAATCCCGATTTTCCGAAAGGCTCAATATTTTGACCTTTGTATGTTGACTGTTACGGCAGACAGAGACGAAGTAAAGACCAAAACATCTGTGCCTATTGTAATTGATTGGACTGCACAGATTAGACCTGACACCGATAATATGGATAATTTGAAGAAAGCAATTATCTCATTCAAAGAACGAGGTCAAGACGGAATTATAAACGATGTAAAATTGACATTAACGGGTGCGGTTCGTGATATTGTTGCATCAATGACACCGGAAGAAGTTCTTCGTGACAAAGTTGCTTTTGCCGATAATGTTAAAAAAATTGTTTCTGATGAAATGGTAAATATGGGTATGGAACTTGTATCACTCAACATTCAGGACATTACTGACAATAACGGCTACTATGACAATATCGCTGCTCTTGATATGGAAGATAAGCGCCGCGAAGCAGAGAACAAAAAGGCGGTTGTTGACCAGGCAGTTCGTACACAAAAAGCAGAATCCGAAAAGGTTGCTTCCCAGAATGAACTTGACTCCGAACTTGCTGTTGCTGCTAAACAAAGAGATAACAACTTGAAGATTGCGGAATTTAAGGCAGAAACAGATAAGGCAGATGCCGATGCCGCAATCGCAGGTGAATTACAGAGAACGATTAGGCAGCAGGAAATTGCTCAACAGCAAGGTTGTATCAAGGTTGTTGAACAAGAACAGGCTAATCTTGCGGCAATGAAAGAAAAAGAAGTAATTGCTACAAGAGCCGAGGCTGAAAAGCAAAAGAGACAAATTGAAGCAGAAGCCGATGCAAATGTCCGTAAGGTAAGTGCAGATGCTACCGTTGAGGTTGCAGAGAAAGAAGCAAGTGCTACCAAGATTACAGCAGAAGCTACCGCAGAGAAAACTCGTAAAGAGGGTATTGCTGTTGCAGATGTTACTAAACAGAAAGGTATTGCAGAAGCAGAGGTTATTCGTCAGAGAGGTCTTGCCGAGGCGGAAGTTGAGAAACAGAAGTTAATGGCACAGGCAGAAGGCGAAAGAGCATTAGCAGAAGCTCGTGCCTCCAACGAAAAGGTCAACTTTGAGATTGAGAAGTTGAAGATTGAGAACGAAGCAAAGATTACTATCGCTACAAAGACAGCCGAGATTATGGCTAACATCGGTCAGAACGCAGAGTTCGTAAATATCGGTGGTGGCAATACTTCCAGCGGAACAGGAAATGTTCTTATCGACACTCTGGCAAGTGTCCCTGCCCTTATGAAGAAGTTGAATACAGAAAATCAGGCACTCAACGGACAGTCATTTAATGATGAAATTCGTGGCTTGGTTTCAAGCATTGCCGAGCCTGTAAAGGGTTTACTTGCAACAACTACTAACACAACTGTTAATGGTGTTAAAGATGAAAATGTAAATTCTGACGGCGTAAAGGTTTTACCCGAAACATCTGTTGAAGATGGAACAGAGTAATACATAATTTAATCGGTTATTAAGGTGCTACGAAGTATATGCGATATATATAAGCCCAATTTGATGTTGGGGTTCGTTTCGGGTATCGTATATAAGGCAGAAGCAGTAGTAAATGGAATTTGATAAACAGCCTTATAAATAACCACTTGCGAATATAGTGTAAAGGTTAGCACGCAAGTTTTCCAAACTTGAAGTGAGAGTTCGATTCTCTTTATTCGCTCCATATATTGGGGTGTTGCCAAGCGGTAAGGCACAGGACTTTGACTCCTGCATTTCGTTGGTTCGAGTCCAACCACCCCAGCCAATAATAGGCAGACAGGGTTTGCAAATAACAGCCTGGAATTAAATCTGTCGGAAGTCCGAAAAATTTGTATGCCTTTAAATCTATTAAAATGTTGTTTAAAGAGTATCGATGTTTACTTCGGTATTCGTTAATATAGGCTTGGGCGGTAGGCATAGCGAAGTACAAGATAAATAGAGCCGCCATATAAACAGAAAGCAATTTAATTTTTTTACATAAAAATTGTGAGTAACGGCTGATTTGGCAGCCGAAGTGTGAGACATATATATTGTACTCATAAAAAACTATGTAGGTTAGTGGATAATATTTGAGGTTTTGGAACTGTATTAAATTACATAGTTACCAAACGTATTGGCTATTAGTCAAATCAGTAACACGGTTTTGGAACTGTATTAAATTACATAGTTACCAAACGGTAAGCATATGTACCCTGATTTACAACATTGTTTTGGAACTGTATTAAATTACATAGTTACCAAACACACATATAAACATAAATATATGTATGAAAGTTTTGGAACTGTATTAAATTACATAGTTACCAAACAACCAGGGGACCTTATAGAATATGTAAAAGGTTTTGGAACTGTATTAAATTATATAGTTACCAAAAATACGAAGGAAAGTTAAAATGACAAACACATATATAATTGCAAGAAAAATTCAACTGATACCAGTAGGAAAGAAGGAAGAAGTTAATCGAGTTTATACATATATTAAGGATGGTATAAAATCACAAAATATGGCAATGAACCAGTATATGAGTGCTTTATATACTTCAACTATTATGGAAATGACAAAAGATGATAGAAAAGAATTAAGCAGACTATTTGGTAGAATTAGTACAAGCAAATTAGGAAGTGCTTATGATAAAACAATAGAGTTTGCAAAGGGGCTACCTATGGGTGGTGCAATTCAGCAAAAAGTCAAAAAAGATTTCGATAATGCAATGAAAAAAGGACTTAAATACGGCAAACTATCTTTACCATCATATCGTGATAGCAATCCTCTTTTGGTACACGTTGATTATGTTAGACTTCGTTCTACGAATCCACATTTGGATAACGGCTTATATCACAACTATAGTAGCCACGAAGAATTTTTAAATCACTTATATAACGAAAAACTTGAATTGTTTATTAAGTTCGCAAACAAAATTACATTCAAACTTGTTTTAGGCAATCCACGAAAATCAGCAGAAATCAGAAGTGTTTTCAAAAATATTTTTGAGGATTATTATCACATAAAAGGAAGCTCCATTGAACTTGACGGAACGAAAATTATCTTAAATATGTCGATTGAAATTCCGAAAAAGAAAGTTGTTCTTGACGAAAATGTTGTTGTTGGCGTGGATTTAGGAATCGCAATTCCTGCCGTATGTGCCTTGAATACCAATGACTATGTAAGAAAAAGCATAGGTTCACGAGATGATTTTTTGAGAGTAAGAACACAGATTAAATCTCAAAGGGACAGGCTTAAAAGGAAGTTGAAATATACAAGGGGCGGTCACGGCAGAGCGAAGAAAATGCAGGCTATGGATAGGTTTACTGATTATGAGAAAAATTGGGTACAAACCTACAACCACAAAGTTAGCAAAGATGTCGTTGATTTTGCGTTGAAAAACAAGGCTAAATATATAAATCTCGAATGTTTAGACGGTTTCAGTAAGGATGATAAAAAGAAAAATTACTTATTAGCGAACTGGTCTTATTACCAGTTGCAACAATACATAAAATACAAAGCCGAAAAATATGGAATTGTGGTTAGATTTGTAAATCCCGCTTATACCTCTCAAACCTGTAACTGTTGTGGTAATTTAGAAGAAGGACAAAGAGTTAAGCAATCAGAATTTATCTGTAAAAATCCAGAGTGTAAAAATTTTGGGAAGAAAATCAATGCTGATTTCAATGCGGCTCGCAACATCTCAATGTCAACAGACTTTGTTGAGAAAGAAGAAGAAAAAGAAAGAATTACATAAAGCAGCATAAATTTGTGGTTGTTGGTGTAACGGTTAGCACGCTTGTTTGTGGCACAAGTAGAGTGGGTTCAATTCCCACACTTCCACCCAATATATATGTGCCAGTAGCTCAATCGGTAGAGCAATCGACTTTTAATCGGTAGGTCGGAGGTTCGATTCCTCTCTGGCACACCATTGATGGCTGAAAATACTCATCCTTCTAAATCTTTTGCCTGTTAAGCAGGAGGTTGTCGGTTCAAGTCCGGCACTGCCCCCGTGGGTAGTTAGCTCAATCGGATAGAGCGCCTACAAGAATAGAGTATAAAATTTCCATCAAATTTCCCTTAACGGCTATATTGAAACTTCCTTCTATTAAAGAAATTGGGTTCTAAATAGTTTCAATGATTACCGACAAATTAAAACAAAGGAGATTATTACAATGAAGAATTTCAAATTAACAGAACTTGATAAGATTTTGCTACGCCGTAAGCATTCAGTGATGTTTGAACCTGCTAATATGGCTTATGAGCAGAGCAAGACAGAAAAAGCACTCGTTGTTTCCGGCTTGAAAAATGTTCAGGCTCTTGGATTTACATTTTCAAAGGAACTTATTGAAAAAGCATTTCATTTTACAAGAGATGAGTTTACTGCTTTCTATGGTTTCCTTATCCCTGCACTTAAAGAACTTGTTGGTGCGGATGTTGCATATAATCCAATGTACCCGAACTTTCCACAGCAGGTTGCAGAAGCAAGTGACATTGAGTTATTCATCAATGCAATCGTTCATTACTGGTCATTTGGCACATTGATTCCCGAATACGAAAAAAATGAGCGTTTACCGCTTATTGATGACAATAAAATGGCTCTTTTATCAGTAGGAAGTCACGATGATTTGATGACTATTTTCACAAATCTTGTTGAGAGCAAGACATCAATCTCGGAGCAGGACAAAGAGGACATTGAAACTATCATTCTTGCTTGTCCTGATTATACTACATATTTTTCTGATACAATCCCTCTTAAAGAGAATGTTGCGTTCGTTGGAAAACTCATTATTGAAAAAGCACCAATCAAAAGCGCCGATTCAATAAGCAAATACTTCAAGACCGCAACGGATGTTTTACGACTTGTAACAGCACTTTCCGATGGCGACATTAGCCTTGCTTCAAAAACCAAGTACCGAAATCTTCGTAGGGTTGAACGCCGTATGATTATGGACTTGCTTACTGGCTGTGGTAACATAACAGAGGATTTATTCCGTTATCAGTATGAATGGATTAGAGTTGCAGAAATTCTTCATCCGTTTGAATATAAAAAATCAAAGTATAGCAATGTCAACGCTGCATTCAATACTTTAAGAAACGAGAAAAAGCCTCTTATGTTTGCAGGAAAGGTTCAGGCAGCAATTACCGCAAAAGATATGCGTGAAGCTGCCACCTTGTTAAAAGCAAGACCCGGAGAGTTCGCAAGGAAACTTGACAAACTTATTCGTGATGCAGATAATCCGAATTATATTGTCAACTGTTTTAAGGAAGTTGCAACAGAAATCTCAACTCCTGTACTCCTTCAGGTAAGACAGCATTTCATAGGAAGAATGGAGAATGATAATCAGCCTGTAAGAGTATTCTTTCCTAAAGGAAACCTTGCAAAAGCTATGGTTATCAGAAATGAACTTCCCAAAATCAATAGAAATGTATGTAAAAATGTTGCAAGGATTTGCCGTGAGGCTTTAATTGAACAGTACAAGGAAAAAGATTTTCTCGGAAAGGTTTATATTGATGAGGATTTCAAAAATTACCTTGTTCCGTTTAGTCAGAGAAGTGCAAGTAAGGCTGTTAAGACCATTGTTCGTGGTAGTAAGTTGCCTATTAAGAAAGATGCTACGACTGTTCGTGGTTTTATTTGGTGGACTAATACTGATAACACGAGAAATGGCTGGGGTGAAGATAGGGTTGATATTGACCTTTCTGCAACCATTTATGATGAAAATTGGCAGTATGTTGACCGTGTATCATACACACAACTTCGCTCTGCAAAATATAGAGCATATCATTCGGGCGATATTACCAATGGCGGAAATGTTAATGGTGATGGCGTAGCAGAGTTCATTGATGTAGAAATTGATGCAGTTGCTAAAAACGCTGGTAGATACATTGCATTTCAGGTTTATAGTTTTACACGACAGCATTTTTCTACGCTTCCTAATTGCCGTTTTGGATGGATGGAAAGAGAAGATGTAAACAGCGGTGAAATATTTGAGCCGAAAACGGTTGGAATGAAAATTGACTTAACTGCTGACAGCACTGTTGCTATACCCGTTATATTCGATTGCGTTGAGCGTAAATTCATTTGGTGTGATATGAACCTTCAGAATGCAAGTTCGAGGTTTTATGGAAATAATCTTGAAAGTAATTTACACGGTGTAACCGCAACTTGCTATGGCTTAACACATCTTAATAAGGCAAATATTTATGACCTCATAATGATGAACGCTGTTGCAAGAGGTAGTATTGTCACAGATAGAAATGAAGCAGACATCATTTTCAGTAATGATACAACAGTACCTTATGAAATTGTAAATGAGCTTGACGAGGTTACGGGTACTACAAAACCTGTTATAAAGGAGAAGCCAGAAGTTCCGATTATCACGGCTTTCGATACCGATGAATTATTTGCCTTGTTATAATTTATGAGGTGAATATTATAGTTAAGGTATGGAACAAACGGAAGGCTATATTAGTGAAATAAAATGAAATTATTGTGGCTGTGGACTTTCTTCCTTCTAAAAGAAAATAATTTCGATGGTTTAGCCATCTACATAATGATGATAAGATAGAAAGTCCGATTTCCACTATTCATAATTTGTGGCTGTAATGCTCATCCTTCTACATAATATCAAGAACTGCAAATTCTTCTAAAAAGAGTATTAAATTCCCACACCTCTTTCTAAATATTATGTGGCTATTGTTTTTTCATCCTTCTATGCCAATAGGCACTTGATTTGGGATTAAGATTTTAGAGAAACAAATTTCCACAATACAAAATATGCGGCTGACCAACATCATCCTTCTATATATCAGGGAACTATGTGTCGTGGGTTCGACTCCCACCATTCCATCTTCGATGGGATGTCGCACAGTTGGTAGTGCAATAGTATTATTAGATGTTAAAATTACCGCATCAAATAAATTTCAAATAATTAGAAATAATATTGAGAAAAACACTTGACAAATAGTAAAATGTGTGCTATAATATCTAATGTAAGTTAAATAAACATTCGGCTGTTGAGGTTCATCCTTCTACCTATTAGGAATAGACTTTTAATCTATATATTATAAGAACCTCAAATTTCTGAATATAAGCTGGCTGAAAGGTTTCATCCTTCTTCAAATACATAATACCAAGCTGCTAATCGTGGGTTCGATTCCCACCTATCTACATTGCTGGTAGTCGCCAAGAGGTAAGGCAGCAGCCCTAAAATCAAAGAGACCGAAATTTCCAGCATCAAGAAACATTATTGAGCAAAACAAAATACGATAACTACAAAACCTAATCAGAATTTTTCACCTCTTTCTCTCCTTTCTATGTTTTTGCGTGTTTCATAAGATAAATTAAGAGTATTTTTTTTGTCTGATTAAAACCTGTTTAACAGGGGGCAAAGTTAGATAGATAAAGGTCTTTGCCATATACATATGCGCCGATAGTTCAGTTGGAACAGAATGCTTGACTACGAATCAAGAGGTCGCAGGTTCGAGTCCTGCTCGGCGTGCCAAGAGTGAAAATTTAATATGCTGGTATGATGGAATTGGCAGACATAGCGGACTTAAAATCCGCTGGCTGCAAAGCCGTGTCGGTTCGAGTCCGACTACCAGCACCACTAATTATTTAGGAAAGCAGTGATAATAAATTAAACAAGTTCCATTATATGAATTATTAAATGATGAACAATTTATTGATTGCTTTAATAAATCTAATAGTTACACAGAATTGTATCTTAATATTGGCTATTCATCTGCCAAACCAGTTAAGCCATCGAAAATAATTGGTATTAAAGAAAGAATCAAAGAACTTGGTTTAGATGAGCATAAATTAAGTAATCGTAATTATTATAAGAAAAGTAAATATATAAACAAACATCTAAATTTTGTTTTAGACCACATTGACGGAAACGCTTCAAACAATCGAGAAAATAATCTCCGATTGATATGTCCAAATTGTGATTCTCAATTAGACACATATAAATCTAAAAATAAAAATTCAGCAAGACAATATAGATGATAATATGGCGAGTTGACAGAGTATGGCTTATTGTGCTTAACTTGAAATTAAGCGGCGGTAACACGCCCGTGGGTTCAAATCCTACACTCGCCGCCAACATCCTGTTGGCGTAACAGGTTGGTTGAGAACCGACTCTCACGACCAATACCAAAAGTATAAAAGCCTCTTAACAATGCTCACTATTATGAAAAAGTTGGTTATTAAAATATTGCTGTCGCTGCGAATATAGGTGGGGTAAACATACTTTCATATGCAAATCGCAAAATCCTCATTAGCGAACTCCGTGGAAGCTGCTCCTATGGCTGATGGCTTCTGACAGCAACTATATAAATGAGAAGAAAGAAACTCTCTGTTTAGGGTGAAATGATATATCTCTAATCGGTGCTGACACCTATCAGACATTTATATGGCGTTACGCCCTCTACCGATACGATAACTCGGGGTAACACAATGGTGAGGGAATTATAAATACGAGAGTGCAGGAATAACGAGTAGTCATTCAAAGGAATTGCAGTAAATGATTGTGCATTTATAACGAACTGCAAGAGTGAATGTATGAACAATGAATGACGGTGACTAAATATCAGTTAGTAATGGCAATATGAGGCGAGGATGTGGTGCGGCTATGCAAACCAACTCACAGTGTTTCGGCATAGAGTAGTTGAACTGTTGCTAACTGGTATTGAAATCACTTTAGAAAGGAGAGAACAAAATGTTTTATAATGTAATAATCGGAAGTCCGATTGTAGAACCTAAAACATTGATTGCTCTTGATGATATAGATTGGGAAACTAATGAAAAAGAAAAGACATTATTTACCGATACAAGATTTCTTCCGGCAATTATGAAAGAAGCCGGAATAGTGAAATCAATCGGAGAAGTTAGAAAGAATAAGCCCGAACTTGTTTTTACTCTTAATGAACTTGATTGTTTATGGATTAAATGGGGCAAGAAGTTTCTCTATATTGTAGTCGGTAATTGATTGGAAATCTATTATAAATAAAGATAAATTTGCGGAATTGATAAATGAAATATTTATAAGCGGCGTTGCTTATGGTATGGCTTATCAAACAAAAGTGATGCAGAGAAATATCATATTATTGATGAAAAACAGATAAAATTTTATTTAGTGATTTTTAGTTAATGATTTGGCTATTTCTTTTTATCCAAGTGCGATTATTCCATCTGCTTTGAAAAATAAATGAATTGCTGGTGTGGTGGAATGGCAGACACGGCAGACTCAAAATCTGTTGCTATAAGCGTGCGAGTTCAAATCTCGCCACCAGCACCAAAGGTTCATTGGTCAAGCGGTTAAGACACTGGCGGAGGTATGTAGTGTAAATCAGGCACACTGCCGGAGACATAGGTTCAAATCCTATATGAGCCATAGATAATCCTATTTCGTTGTTAAGTGTGGCTGACACTTTCAAAAACAGCCAATATAGCAGGATAGAGAAGTGGTTATCTCGTCAGCCTCATAAGCTGAAAATCGTGGGTTCAAATCCCACTCCTGCAACCACAAAAAATAATAATAAGGAGTTATGATTATGGATAATGTAAAAACTTGTCCTATGTGCGGACAGAGAATTGCTACATACAAACACAAACTAAATAAGGTTCTTATTTCTGCTTTGTTCAAATTAAGAGACCACAGCGGAATTGGTTGATAAAGAGGGTTGCATTTATATCCTTAATGAACTTGGCAGAAGGTTTCTTGAAAACAAAGCAAAGGTTTCTGTCGAGGTTTATATAAAACACGGACAGTTAATATGAACTTCTAATATGATATATGCAAACTATATGCAAACCAAGTAGATGCTTATATTCAAGTAAAGGAAGAATGGAAAGAGCAAGCAGCTACGGCATAATATAATTCAAAAAAAGAGGATGAGAGTATGAAATATGATGCATTTGATAAAAGAATGAAAAAGTATGAATTTGTGTCGAGACACTATTTGACAACTCGTACTCCTGTTATTATCCGAATTGACGGTAAAACGTTTCATACATTCACAAGAGGTTTTCAAAGACCTTTCGATGATGTACTTTCTAAAACTATGCAGGAGACAATGAAATATCTTTGTGAAAATATTCAAGGTTGTGTTCTTGGATATACACAATCAGATGAGATTACTCTTGTCCTTGTTGATTACAAGAATATAGATACTTCTGCTTGGTTTGATTACAATATCCAAAAGTGTGCGAGTGTTGCAGCAAGTATGGCAACAATGGCTTTTAATAAATTTTTCAATAACAGAGCCAATAATTATATAAATTCAGTTTTAGAACTCCAAGATACAGATATTCCATCCGAATTAGAATATATTAAGATACTTAAAAGAGCAATAGATAAAGGTGCAATGTTTGATGCTCGTGTATTCAATATTCCAAAAGATGAGGCTTGCAATAATTTACTTTGGAGACAGAATGATGCCACAAGGAACTCAATTCAGATGGTTGGCAGAGCATCTTTCTCTCACAAGCAATTAAATAAAAAATCCACAAGCAATATTCAGGATATGCTTATGCTTGAAAAAGGCGTAAACTGGAATGATTATCCTACAAAATATAAGAGAGGTAGCTGTTGTATTCGTAAGACTGATGAGACAACAGGTAGAAGTAAATGGATTATTGATAATGAAATTCCTATCTTTAAGGGAGATGGTCGAAAGTATGTCAATGATTTAATATATGTGGGCGAGTAATATGAGCTATCGCAGAAGTCAGGAAAGAAATCGTAGACTTAAAAACTTTATAATGAAACTAAGAATTTATATGGTGCTGGTGCTTGGTATGACGAGGAAAAAGGAAGATATACAAAATATTCTTGCGGTGGCAGGAAATATAAAAAGTATCTTAAAAAAATATCAAGCAAGAAAGCACGCAAATATAAAGGGGATATGAGACATTGCGATTACAAGAGAACATTTGATTATTGGTGGGAGTTATTTTAATGAGAAGATTATTCATAAAATGAATATTTATACTACATATTTTGCAAATATTCGCCATTTGCCAAAAAGTATTATACCAGTTTCAATAGCTGGAAAACCGCCCGAAAAATGGGATGGAATTGAGTATAAGAAATTAGCACCTAAATGGAGTTTCTTTTCCGAGTGGAAAAAAACTAAAAATAACGATTATTATATTGAACATTTTTATGATGAAGTATTAAGTAGTCTTACTCCACAAAATGCAATTGATGAACTAAATAAAATTAGTTCTAATAATGATAACAAAGATATTGCCCTTGTGTGTTACGAAATTCCAAGAGATTTTTGCCACAGACATATTGTTTCCGGTTGGTTAAATCGTAATGGGGGATATTGTGTAAAAGAATATATTGATATGAATTCTATAAAAGATACAGATGACGGAATTACACATATCAATATTTATAGTAAAGGCAAAACTGATTTAGGAAAAATGTTAAGTAACTTTTATAAGTTTCCTATACATACAGATGACGGTGATTTTCTATCAGTTGAGGGATATTGGTATTGGTTATCTATTGATGATTCGGTGAGAGAAAGAGAAGAATTACGTTATTTATATGGATTTAATGCTAAAAGCAGAGGTAAAGAAATCTTAAAAGAAACAAATGATGGTAAAAGTAGTAGATTTGAGCCTGACTTTGAAAATAAGATTCTAAAAGCTATTTGGTATAAATTAAGAAGAAATGCAAATCTATTAACACCTGAATATCGGAGATTACCAATAGTTCATTATTATTGTTATGGTGGAAAGGTTGTTGATGTTACAAGTAAATATCAATGGTTAATAGACGGAATTACTAAAATGAGAGATTACTTATAAATCATTATTAAATGACAGTTTTATTATTAAAAAGGAGATTAAATTATGTCATATACAAAGAGAACAGAAAACAATGTTTCAAATGAGAAATTTGTAGAAATTAAATGTAATATTGCATCAGCAAAAAATGTCAATAATTCAACTTTTACAATAGGTAGCTATGATTTTGATACGGCATTGATGCATCCTTCAAGCATACACTTTGGTAAAGTTCAAGATGGTGCAAAAACTTATATTGATAAGAATTACAGCAAAGGTATTCGTATTATTTATAACGGTCTGTGGGGAATGGGTACTGCAACTAATGTAATTATTCCTCACATCAAAGATGTTCAGGTTATCAAAGATAGAGTTGTCATTGTAAGTTTTGCTGATGACTCGCAAGAAAAAGCTGTGCTTGATAGTGCTGATACTTTCTCTTTGGAGCAGGGCATTTCGATTTGCATTACAAAGAAAATGCTTTCAATGGAGACAAACGGAAACGGAAGTTCGGCATATAACAAACTTATTAACCATTGCTTGAAAGTGTATGAGAACAGCCGAAAGACAGAAGAAAAAGCAAAAGCAGAAGAACAGACTGCAAAAGAAAAGGAAAAGAAAGCAGCAGATAAGGCAAGAGCAAAGAGAATTAAGAAAGCCAACAAGAATCGTGAAAGAGAGATTGAAATTCAAAAAGAAGCATATCTCCGTGCAATGAGAGAATTCGGCGGCAATTCTGCTGTTAATGACTAATTAAGCATAGGGAGTGTGAAATATCACTCCCTTTAATTTATGAGGTAATAGCAAAGAATGATTTATATAACAGGCGATACTCACGCAAATTTCAATAGATTTTCTACCAAGAATTTTCCTGAACAAAAGGAAATGACTAAAGATGATTATATGATAATTTGTGGTGATTTTGGTGGAATTTGGAATTATCTTTATTCCGACAAAACAGAAACATATTGGTTAAAATGGCTTGAAGATAAACCATTTACGATATTATTTGTTGATGGAAACCACGAGAATTTTGATAGATTGAGTAAAGAATTTAAGGTTGTTAATTATCACGGCGGTAAAGCTCATAGAATACGCAGCAATATCTATCATCTTATGAGAGGTTATGTATTTGAATTTGAAGGCAAGAAATTCTTTACTTTTGGCGGAGCAAGTAGTCACGATATTCAAGACGGTATATTAAAAATTGAAGATTATTCAACATTGAGTGATTTGGTTAAGGATTATAATAAAAGAACCAGAGCAGGGCAAATGTTGAGAATTGACCACATATCTTGGTGGGAAAAGGAACTTCCATCATACTATGAAATGCAGAGAGGCAGACGGGAATTAGAAAAGGTAAATTATGAAGTCGATTATGTAATTACTCATTGTGCTCCTCAAGATATTGCTTCATATATTTCTCACGGATATTACAAACCTGATATTTTAACAATGTATCTTGGTGAAATAGCTCGTGAACTTAAATTTACCAAGTGGTATTTTGGTCATTATCATAATGAACAAGCCATTATGGATAAATTTATTCTTCACTATGATAAGATTGAGAGGATTATTTAATATGAAAAAGATTATGTCAATGGGTTTAGTTATTACAATGACTTGTTTATGCTTTGGAGGAAATATATACTAAATGACCGACATTGATTTTTATGTTCAATTTAGATTAGAGATTGAACGAATGTATGCTCCTTATGTTCTAAATGAGTGTGAAACTATAAGAATTGAAGATGAAAAAACAAAAATAGGCATATTGCTTATCAAGGATAAATATATTGTAGGTCTGTATATTTTACCTGAATATAGACGGAAAGGCTATGGAAGAAAAGCAATTTTAGATTATGTATCAAAATATGGTATGTTAAAGGACTTAACTATATTAAACTCAAACGAAACCGCCAAGTCTTTTTGGAATAACTTATTTGAGTTAGAAGTAATTAAAGAAAATTCCATAGATACCTATTATTCAATAAAATCATTAAAATATAAAGAGGTATAAAAATGAAAGTATTTTATCATTCAGACAATGATGTTGAATATAGAGTTAATGGGATAGAAACCTATAATAAATATAAAGGCCGAGTAGGTGAAACTGTAAACGCTACTATTGAAAAGAATAGTTATGATGATGGAACAGTTAAATATTCGGTTACTGCGTTGGAGTAACTAATATGAAAATTGCAAGGGCAGCTATTAAGTTTTTTGAATTAAATAACCCGAATAAAGAAAGAATTTATTTTGGTTGGAATCACGCAGAAATTTTTCAAAATATGAAAAATGATGGAATTATATATGATAGAACAAATTATGAAATGGGTTTCATAACCAACGAAAGACCAATTCATTTTGTTAATAGAACAGAAGCGGCTAAAATTGCTTTTGAATCAGGACAGACCAAAGAATTACATAATGAATTGTTTTCCGAAGATTTTTGGAAAAACGGTCAATTTGATTATAGTTAGGAGTGTTTTATGAAAGTATTTTATCATTCAGATAATGATGGTAAATGTGCTGGTTATTGGGTAAAAACCTTAAATAAATTAACTGACAACTTTACCGATGAATATATCAAAATAAATTATGGGATAGAATTCCCATTTGACTCTATTGGAAAGAATGAAATTGTATATATTGTAGATTATTCTATTTCTCCGGAAGAAATGGATAAGTTACTTGAAATTACGAGTAATGTCATTTGGATTGACCATCATAAATCAGCAATTGAAAAATATAAGAATTATGATAAAGATGTTAAAGGGTTAAGGTATGACGGGATTGCTGGTTGTATGCTTACTTATTGTTATCTTTTTTTTCTTACTGATGGAGTTAAAGAATTTGAACCTGAAATGGTAGAGTCTGCTCCTTTATTTACAAAGTTAATTGCAGATTATGATGTTTGGACTTTTGAGTTTGGAGATAAGACAAGAAGATTTCAAAAAGGCTTTGAATTATATCCACACGAACCAGAGGATAAAATCTGGGATAATTTATGGAGCAATATATTCTGTGAATCAGATGAAATGAATCGGATTATAGAAGCAGGGAAGATAATTATTGAATATAGAAAATGTATGATGGCAGAGTATTGTGAAAATAAGGGATTTGAAGCAAGTCTTGAAGATTATAAATGTTTTGCTATCAATATGGCTATGGTTAGTAGTGATGATTTTGTCATTGATAATATAAACGATTATGATATTCTAATTGGATTCTCATATGATGGAGATAATTGGAATTATTCATTGCGTTCCACAAAGGTTGACTGTGCGGTGCTTGCTATGAAATATGGTGGTGGCGGTCATAAGGGTGCAGCAGGATTTAGTAGCCCCGACTTTGTGTTAAGAAAATTGTAAAGGAGGATTACCTATGGATTAGGCAAGTTTGAAGTTCTTTGTAAGCAAATCGTAATGGATTACGCAAATAAGCATTTAGACAAGAGTGATAATGCTGAAATTACAGAAAATGATGTTTATATTGATTTAGAAAAATCATTTACAGAAAGCGAGGAATAGCAATGGCTAAATATTGCAAGAAACCTGTTATTATTGAGGCATATCAGACCGACAAAGAAATGATTATTCATACCCTTGAAGGCGATATGAAGGCAAGTATCGGTGATTATATTATCACAGGTGTAAACGGTGAGAAGTACCCGTGTAAACCCGATATTTTTAAGAAAACTTACGAGAAAGTAATTGATTTAGAAGAATTATTTACAGAAAGTGAGGAATAATTATGATAAATGTAAATTTTATTGAACTTGCAGTATCAGCGGATTAAATATTGTTGCTGAAAGTGCAGATTTTGCACTTAAAGCGGTAAATATTTACTGCAATAAAAATGGTTACAGAATTAAAGAAAACTCACTGCCTGATAGATTAGGTAGTTAAATGGTGTTTGTACCACAAGAAGAATGTATTGATTGTTCTGGTTATAGAGAAAATGTCTTATATACAAAGTCAGGCAAAGAAAAGATTGCTTATTTTTGTCCGACTTATGGTAGAAAATTCCAGTAAATTTTACAAAGGAGGCAGGTTTGAGAGTAGCGAAAATCAAAGGATTGATTTGTTTAGTTACTGTGCTGGCTGTTATCAGTACAACAGCAATTATAGCAACAGATTCAGAGATTGAACAAAGCGAAAACCAATCCAAAGAAGAAAGTACAGCAATTGTAACTACTCAATTAGTAACAGAAGTTACAACTACTAAAAAGGTCGAGGAAACCACAGAAGAAATAACAGAAGTAACAACGGAGCAGGTAACAGAAAAGCCGACAGAAGTTACAACGGTTAAACCTACTACAACAGTTAAGCCGACAACAAAACCTGTGGAAACTACGAAACCAAAAGAAACAGAAGCACAAATAGAAAAATCAGAAACAAGTGAGGCTTTATATTCAGCTTCAAAATTTATGAATATGGGTGTCATTTATTGGAATGGATGGAGATGGACTTGGTATAGCGAAAGGGTTCTTCCTGGCGGTGGTTTGAATATTCCAGGCAGACACGCAGATTCAAGTGGTTACATTTGCGATGGGAATGATTATATTTGTTTATCTTCTTCATCTTTAAGCAAAGGTACAGTAATAGCAACGCCATTTGGTAAGAGTGGTAAAGTATATGATACCGGTTGCGCAAGTGATACCATAGATGTTTATGTAAATTGGTAAAATAAAGAATGATGACATAATAGGAGGTCGGTTAAATGTTTTGGATAGGATTTGGAATAGGTGTAATAATTGGAGCAATACTCGGAATTATGTGTATGGCTTTAGTTACAGCTAATCATAGAAGTGAGAAAGATAATAAAGAACAAGTAATGTATTTTGCTATGCAAAAAGATAGGAATGAGTTTTAACATAAATGTTAAAAATGACACAAGAAGAAGCACAAAAAGTTCTTGATAAGAGAAATGAAAATTTTCAAATTATTTCTTATAATGGAATGAGAAATAACAGTGAGGTCATATGTTTACATTGTGGTTCACAATTTAGCACTTCCATAGATAGTTTATTGAGAAAATCAGGTACTTCGTTTGGATGTAGTTATTGTAATTTTCAAAGAATAAAAGATAAGTTGCAAAACAATTCACTTGAATTTATTTCAAGAAATAAAGATAAAACTATAAATGTTAAATGTAAAAATTATAATCATATTATAACAAATAGAGCTTCTATTCTTACAAATCCTAATTTAAGAGGTTTATATGATTTTATTAAAATAAATTCTATTCCTGCAATGAAAAGAAAATGGAATAGGTTGGAGGTGTTAAGTGTATGAGTCAGATGTATTTTATAGCTGACTTGCATTAGCATTTCAGCCACAAAAATTGTCTCTCATTTGACAATAGACCATTTAAGACGATTGAAGAACACGATACTGAACTTATAAGACGATGGAACGAAACTGTCGGATTTGATGATGATGTATGGATTCTCGGAGATATTAGTTGGGGTAACATAACAAAGACTATTGAGGTATTCAGTCAATTAAATGGAAACAAACATCTTTGCATAGGAAACCACGATAGAAAACTACTTAAAAGCAAGAATATCAGAGACTTGTTCGTTGAAATTGTTGATTACAAAGAATTCAAAATTAACGGCAATGACATTATTTTATCCCACTACCCTATACCTTGTTTTAACCGACACTATTATGGTGCTTACCATTTTTACGGACACGTTCATAATTCATTTGAGTGGAATATGATGCAGAGAGTTAAATATGAAATGGTTGCTCTCTACGACAAGCCCTGCAATATGTTTAATGTTGGTTGTATGATTCCTTATATGAATTATACGCCGAGAACATTTGAAGAAATAATTCATAGTGAGGATAAAGAAAATGTATGATAGATGTGTGAGTTGCGGAGCTTATGTTCCCGAAGGTAGAATGGTTTGTCCGAGTTGTGAGGCAAAGGCTAAAGAGCAAACTATTAAAATAAGGAAAATGCCTTTATGGAGAAAGATTATTGCTTTCTTTATGGGCATTATAATGTGTTTTACATTTGCCGCTTGCTCCAATATTTTCATTAAGAACAATGCTATATTGGCATTTAGTGTTTCAGAACAATATGATGGCTGTGTTTATATAATAGCGGCATAAATATAAGGAGATAAAATATGAGCAAACCATATGATGTAGGTGCTATTTGTGGCAGATTTCAAACTTTTCATATCGGTCACGAATCACTTGTTGATACAGCGTTAAAACTGTGTGATAGGGTGTTAATTTTGGTCGGTTCTTCGCAGGAATGTGGAACAGAAAGAAACCCACTAAACATTGACACAAGAATAAGAATGTTGAGAGCTATTTACGGTGATGATGGCTCAATTATTATTAAGGGTATTTCTGATTTAACAGATGAAAATGATATTAGACCTGAATGGGGTCGATACTTACTTGATAATATTGACCGTTATATTTATAAGACACCTGAACTTATGATATACGGTAATGATGAAAGCCGGTCTCGATGGTTTGACCCAGATGATATTAAGGATGTTACAGAAATTATTGTAAGCCGTGGAAAAATACCTATTTCGGCTACACAAGTAAGAGCCTTAATGGTTGCCGATAATCGCAGAGAATGGCAAAAATGGGTTAATCCAAAATTACACAAGATGTATGACGAAATTCGGAGAGAGTTAATGAGTGTTCCATTTTACACTTCGGAAGAATACATTGAGTCTATAAAAGAGGTGATGTAAATGAATAGATTAACTTATAAATCACTTATGGGAGATTATGGTTCTGCAAAAGCATTTGAAGATGAATATTCAGAAAAATGTGCATTGAGAAACGCCCTTGGAAAGTATGAAGATTTGGGTTATACGCCAGATGAATTAAAAAACATAATCAAACAGAGTTAGTGTGATATTGCACAATAAAAAGAAGTAGCAGAAAGATGAAATGAAAGATATGGATAATATGGAAAATGAGGATAGTGTAGTTCTCGCCAAAGATATTGACGATTGCTCAAAGTGTCCTTTGTATGAGAGTGAATGTCCGGGCGGATGGACTTCCGATGGTTCTGGCAATCCCATAGAACCACCTTGCACTTCTTGGAATTACGATGACGAGATTTGGGATGGTATACTTGAAAGTCAGCGTATTGATTGGGAAGAATCGGAAGAACGTCAAAGAAAATATGAGAGAAGTATGAAAGCCAAACGAGCCGCAGCAACCAGAAAGAAATACGCTCACTTGGATAGTAAATATACAAAATTCAAAGAATGGCTTCCAAAGTCACGATGGAATTTGATTATTACATCTCGTAGGTTGAACAAAGTATATATGAGGACAATAGGTAAGCGTTCAGCAAACTATTGTTTCAATCTTGAAACAGAGAAATTTTGTGTAATAAGGGGCAGAATTAGCCTCGCTGACAAAAATGTAATAAATCAATTTGAAAATGATTTCAAAGAGATGTTCTATGGCAAGAGACCAAAAGACAGAGATTTTGTTAAGGAAAGACAAGAAGAAGTCAATAATATTTTCAAAAAATTTTTTCAGATTTGAAGGGAACAAAACAATGGGTGAATTTGTAAAACCTAAAACAGAATATGTTGCAGACAAGAATTATGTTGAGAAACTTGTTAATGTTCATTTGAAAAAGGATTTACACGGAGATGAGGAAATTTGCCAAGTTTGTCACGGCACAGGACTTGTCATTCGTGAAAATCCTTATGGATTAAGTGATGACCCTGACAAAAGCAGAATGTTTCCTTACTCTCATCAGACTTTGACTTTTTGTCCACATTGTTTTAATGGCATTATCCACCGTTGTAATCTTTGCGGTGGTATCATTAAGCGTGGATATACAAAACATAATTGTGAACAACAAAGGGAGTTAGACAGAAAGCAATTTTATCAACGGAGAGCCAAAGAATTAAATGATGCAGAACTTGCACCATCCGAAATAATTAAAAATATGGAATGTTTCTTTTCTGACGAGTATGGAAGAAATGACGGTTTCTTTATGGATTGGGATGATTTCTTTGAGTATTGGGCAGAAGAACACGAACCTTCAGATATAAGACCTGAATTTGTATGGTCAACCGAACCCGTTAAAATTAGTATTGATGCACAAGGAATAGTTGAAGATGCAACAGAGGATTTGTATGAAGATGCATTCTATGATATTCCAAGTGAAAAAATCATTGAATTACAGAATTACCTTAATAAATGGTGTAAAGAATGCGGAGTCGGTACAACATATTTTGAGGGTAAATATAAGGTAAGGATTCCGTGGGAGGATTATGATGAGTAAAGTTATTGCCAGAAAAAGATACATAATCGTCCGTAATGGTACACATATAATGTGTGGACTTGCGAGACAATATTATTTCAAGCCTATTGATGATATAGGTGATACACAGATTAAGACTTATTCAAGTGAGAAAAAGGCTATTGCTGGTTTTGAAAGAAGTTGGCATCGTAAAATAGGTGATGAATACCAAGTTGTTGAGGTTGAGGAAGTTATTAAGGTAAAAGATGACTTACATTCGGGGGAGAGACCGATAGCGGTGAGCAATGGGAACAATTAACACTGAATATTTGAGGATATAATAATGAATGAAAATAGAGTAGAGGAAGTTAAATCCCTCGTTAAAAAATTAAATAAGTACAGAGATGAATACTATAACAATAATAATAGTATCATTTCTGACAGAGAGTATGATGAACTCTTTGATAAACTAATTGTTTTAGAACGAGAGACAGGATGTATATTCTCAAATTCACCGACACAATCTGTTGGTTATATGAGCTTGAGTCAGTTACAGAAAGTCAAACATAGCCATCCTTTATTATCTCTTGGTAAGACAACAGATATTGATGAGTTTATTAAGTATTTCGGCAACAAAGATTTTCTTATTATGGCAAAACTTGATGGGCTTACTTGCTCCTTGACATATGATAATGGTAAACTCATAAGAGCCGAAAGTCGTGGTGACGGTGAAACCGGAGAAGATATTACCCACAATGCCAAAGTATTTTCTAATCTTCCAACGGAAATTCCATTTAAGGGTAAACTCGAAATTGATGGCGAGTGTATTATTACTTATGATGAATTTGAACGTATTAAAGCAAAAGAAAATACGGAATATAAAAATCCACGAAATCTTGTAAGTGGTTCAGTACGTCAGTTGAATAGTGAAATTGCTGCAAAACGGAATATCAAGTTTATAGCTTGGAGGCTTCACGAAGCAGAAAATGTTGATATTCAGTATCATTCTGAAGGTTTTGAATTTCTATCAAATCTTGGCTTTGATGTAGTACCTTATTATACCAATAGTTTTAATACTATTGAATGGATTAAAGATGAATGCGAAACCAAACAGATTCCGATTGATGGAATAGTAGGAATGTTTGATGATATTGAGTATGGAAATTCTCTTGGTAGAACAGGACATCACCCAAGACATTCTCTTGCATATAAATTCTATCAAGAGGAAAACGAAACGGTTTTGCTTAACATTGAGTGGTCAACGAGCAGAACTGGTCTTGTAAATCCTGTTGCAATTTTTGAGCCTGTCGAGATTGATGGGACTACTGTATCTCGTGCTACTCTTAACAATGTAAGTATCATCCAAGAGCTTGAACTTGGTATTGGTGATACTGTAACTGTTATTAAAGCAAATCAGATTATCCCGAAAATCACACAAAATCTTACAAGAAGTAATACATACCAAATACCTTCAGTATGCCCATCTTGTGGAAATCCTGTGACAATAAAGAATGATAATGGTAGAGAAATGCTTTACTGCACAAACAGACATTGTAAAGCAATTCTTCACGATAAAATTTCAAACTATGCTACAAGGGAAGCAATGAATATTGTAGGTATATCAGAAGAAAGGTTACGCTCTCTTATGGATATGGGTTATATTACAAGTTTTGAGAGCCTTTATCACCTTAAAGATTATCGTAATGAAATTGCAAAAGCAAAAGGTTTTGGTGAATCAAGCATTGATAAGATTATCAATGCTATTGAAGTTAGTAAAAAATGTCAGTTAATCAATATTATTGTTGCTATTGGTATTCCGGGAATTGGTAAATCAGCAGCAAGAACGATGGCTGAATATTGTGAAGAAACAGGAGCAGAAAATACATTTCAAGAGTTTATCAATCTTGCAATATTAGGATTTGATTGGAGTGCATTACAGGAAATCGGACAGGCAACAAGTGATAATATCAATTCATATGTTGTAGATAATTATGAAGATATTCAACCTCTTGTTAATATTCTCCAAATTGAAAAACCACGAAAATCAGATTTAAGTCAGAGATACAAAGGTAAAACATTTTGTATTACAGGAAAATTAGTTGAATTTGATAACCGTAATGCTCTTGTGTATGATATTGAAACAAAAGGTGGAACGGTAGTTTCTTCCGTGACTTCTAAAACACAATATTTAATTACAAATGATAAGACTTCTGGTAGTTCTAAAAATAAAGCTGCCGATAAGTATGGAACAAAGATTATTTCTGAACTTGAATATATAATGGGAAATTTCTAAAAATAAGAAATAATTTTGAGAAAAACGCTTGACATATACTAAATTCTATGATATGCTTTAGATAAAGTTGAAAAGAGGTGAGAATATGAAAGCAAAAATTGAGCTATCAAATATTACTGCCGTTAAAAAGTTTACCGATATAGTAAGCACAGTTGATTGTGATGTGCGACTCGTAGGCAAAGATGAAAATGGAAATGATTGGGATATATCCGCAAAGTCATTGCTTTGTTCTTTGATTATGGCACAGAGAGAACAGTCTGAAAGAGAGCATACTGCTCACGAAGTAGATTGGAATACAATATGGTGTGTTTGCGAAAAGGATATTTATTCGGCAATTAGCGAATTTGTTGTTACTTAAAAACATTATTGAGCAACACAAAATACATAAAATAGCATTTTTATTACTCATAATGTACCTTAAACTCCCTATATTGCTATTTTTATGATGACTATAATTGTAATATTAGAGCAGACCAAACAACGATTGGAACAATAACTTCAACGATAGGTCATAGTGCTTTAAGGAATTCATATAAATTGATAGAAATGCAATAATTTTTTGTCATTAAGAAATAATATTGAGAAATACATAAAAGGAGAACTTATGGATTTATTGGTAATGAGTAATTATATAATTTGCAAACCATATTCTTTTCCAAAGGAAGGATAATGAAAATGAAATGTAAATATGAACAAAGGGCAAATCTTGGTGAGAAATATATCAAGTGTGGACGTGACGGTTCAATCCGCCATTATCCCTGCCATAGTAATAAATACCATCAGACATTTTGGGAAAAGCTCAAAAGAAAACTTGGCTTTTAATGAGGGCGTTTTATGATAGATGTTAAACCACATAATGAAATCAAATTAAGAGTACCACCCGAACAAAATGGAGATTGTGGCGAAATAGTCATTTTTAATGAAGATTGTTTCGTAACAATGAGTTCTATAAGACAATCTTCTATTGATGTAATTTTGACAAGTCCATTTTATAACACAAATAAAAAAGCAGGTAATAACAGAACACTTGAAAATACAAAAGTTTTAGATGGTCAATACAATTATGTTAGATATGACACCCACATCGACAATATGACGAATGATGAATACTGTAAATTTACAGAAAAATTATTTAATGAATTTGACAAGATATTAAAAGATAATGGTGTGGTTTTATACAACATTAGTTATGGTTCTGAAAATACAGACTGTATGTTTAGGGCAATCAATTCTGTCATTATGAATACACCATTCACCATCGGAGATGTAATTGTGTGGAAGAAGAAAACTGCTTTACCAAATAGTTGCTCACCTAATAAACTTACGAGAATTTGGGAGTTTGTATTTGTTATTTGTAGAAAGATAGAAATTAAATCTTTCAAATGCAATAAGAAAATCACAAGTTATCGTAAGACTGGACAGGCAGCATATGAGAATATCTACAACATAATTGAAGCAAGAAACAATGACGGAAGTTGTCCTTATAACAAGGCGACATATTCAAGTGAATTATGTGAAAAGTTGTTGACATTATATGCTCCTGAAGGTGCAACGGTTTATGACCCATTTTTAGGTAGTGGTACTACTGCTGTTGCTTGTAAGAGATTAAGACTTAATTGTTATGGCTCTGAAATCTCAAAGAATCAATGCAAATGGGCATTTAACAGATTAAAAGAGGTTACATATGATTCGGGTTCGATATAGAGGGCAATTATTAAAACATAATGAGCTTAACGAGATTGCGAATAATTACATATTAACAAAACACGCAAAAGAAATGATTGACAAAAGATGCCCTAACCTAAATATAAAACATTCAATTAAACATCCTATTTTGGCTTATTTTAATACGGATGGTAGCGTGAATATTGCAATAAATGGTTTTGAGTATTTAGTAGTATTACTTGATAGATTCCCGTATAAAATTATCACATTCAAAGAGAAATCACACAATGGTATAAATATTTATTTCAAAAGATATTTAGCTCAAATGGGATATTGCAGAAAATTATTTCAGTAAGAGGTTTTTGAAATAAAATATCAGATGATGACATTAACGACCATTCACAAAATTGGTTGTCTAATGATTACATAAATAGAGTCATTATTACAAACTATGAAACGATGGATTTTAACAATAGAGGAATTTAATACAAAACCTTTAATTTATGCTGAATCTGCTGAAAAAGCAAGACAGGTTTTTAGCTCTGAAAATGTTACAGATATTCAACCATATACAGATATGTCCTATCTTGATACTATTCAAGAGTTGAAAAGCAAATCTGAACTTTTAGCAATACACAAAATTCCTCAAAATAGAATAAAAGAATGGTATAAGTATCAATTACAAGATGGTATGTTGCGATTTAGGCTATATAAAGACAATACCGATGATTTGTATTATGACATTGTTGAATATCAGTTTATGTCAAATGATAGTTTAGTTTATCCTATAACATTTACTTATTCTAATCCTGCCGAAGTTTACGAATTATTTTTTACAGCACCGCTTTCTTGTGAAGTGGTTTCATATAGATTTTACGGTCAGCCAAAATTATCAAGACCAGCAGAATTAAAAGGAGTAAAGCAAAGTTTTTCAGCGGATTGGATTTCAAACAAGTGCAAGTGTCAATGTGTTGTAAAAGGTGATGACCTTTGGATTAAACACAGGGATTTCTTTTCACCCTTACATAGACCATCTGACCCAAGTGACAATGGAACGCCATTGGTATATCGTGCCAAAAAGTATTTTGGCATTGATTTAAGTAGCAAAGAAAAGTTTTGTTATTCAGATTGTTGGGGCGAAATCATATTACGAAATGAGGCGTGGATTGTATTCCGAAATTTTGGTCAGGTAATACGCCGAGATAGACAGTCACCAATTCAAAATATGATTAAAGCATTTTCAAATAGTGATTTTTGTATTAAACACTCAATATCACAATACGATTTGAGCAATGGTGATTGGGAAAGATTTTTTGAAAATGTATGTTGTAATTATAAAGCGCAGGTTGATATACTTGGCGCTTCGTTGAAAAATGAAAGGAGTTGATTATATGTCTTTCTATTACAGCAATGAAATTGTTTTTAGAGGACATCCCTGACAAAGTTTGCGACCAAATAAGTGATGCACTTCTTGATGCTTTTTTGAAACAGGATAAACATAGCAGATGCGGCATTGAAACTGTCGGTGGCAAAGGAAAAATATTCGTAACAGGTGAAGTAACTTCAAGAGCATTAGTCAATGTAACAAACATTGTTAAAGAAGTTCTTCGTGATGTTGGATATGACCCAAATAAATATGAAGTTATTGATAACATCGGTAAACAGTCACCTGATATTGCGCAGGGCGTTGATGATGGAGGTGCTGGAGACCAAGGAATGATGTTCGGGTATGCGTGCAGAGATACAGTGGATTACATTCCTACGGCAATGGCTATCCTTCAAGATTTATCGGCATTCTATGATAGACTTGTCAAAATTGATGACAGATTTCTCCCTGATGGCAAGGCACAGATAACAGGATTCTATGATGAAAATAACAAATTGGAGTATATAAATGATTTTATTATCTCATATCAGAACAAAGAAACAAATCGAGCAGAGACAGATAAAATTCTTACTGACTACTGTGAGACACTTTGTTCAAATTACGGAATTGCAATCAGAGAGTTTCACATCAATCCGACAGGTAAATTCTTAATCGGTGGTTTTGATGGAGATGCAGGTCTAACCGGCAGAAAAATTGTAGTTGACAATTATCAGTCTTTTGCAAATGTCGGAGGTGGTGCATTCTCTGGTAAAGACCCAACAAAAGTTGACCGTTCAGCAGCGTATAAGGCAAGACAGCTTGCAATCGAATGTCTTGATACATCGCCCGATGTCAACTGGTGTGAAATTCAGATTTCTTATGCAATAGGTATGGATAAGCCTCTTGGAATTTATGCAAAGACAGATAAGGGAGTAATTGATATACCGGATTGTTTCTATGATGAATGCACACCAAAAAGGATTATCGAAGATTTGCATTTGATAGATGGAACATTTAAGTTTAATGATACTGCAAAGTTTGGTCACTTCGGTCATTCCGAATTTCCGTGGGAGTCAAGATAATGTCGATATTTGAACAATCTAAAATCCGAGGTTATAAATTCCTCGATAGATGCATCACTTTATCGAACTACATAATTACTTTTTATATTGAAGATATGGTTTCAGCTAAAACAATGCTTGATGAAATCATTGAATATTACAAGAAAGTGACTTATGATTGCGAGATAAAATCTATTGTTGAAGGTGAGCAAATTAAGATTGAGTTTTTCAATGGTAGCATTATCAATTTAATATTAATAACCCAAGAGAATATGATTCCCGAAATTTGTTCACAAGTTATTTTTATGGATTCTCGAATAAGAGAAACATATATTCAAGAAGTTATTAAGCCAAAAATTGACCAATATGTTCTCGGTGAGAGAAATGCAATACTCAATCCGAAACCAATTTATCTTGTTTTTTAAGTTAGGAGGATTAAAAATGGCTAAAGAAAAAAGTAAATTCAGTTTGAAATTAACAGCAATTATTCTTGCTATTATTGTTGCCGTTTCAATGATGTTTATATTCGGTTTCAATGGTGTTAAAAACAAGGCGATTTCTTATGAGGAGCAAATCAGTACGGCACAGTCTGACATTAAGGTTCAGGAAAAGCGCAGAGCAGACCTTATGCCTAATCTTGTTGATTGTGTTAAACAGTATGATAATCACGAATACGAAACCCTAATGGCTGTCGTTGAAGCAAGAGGCACATCGTCTGATAATTCTGTAAACGAGATTCAGACTATGATTAACGCAGTTGCAGAGGCTTATCCAGAATTAAAGAGCAATGAAAACTACAAAGAATTGATGTCGGAACTTACAACGACGGAGAATTTGATTGCAAATTATCGAAGTAATTTTAATAAGTTTGTTAAATCTTATAATCAGTATGTAAGGCAATTTCCGAATAGTAATATTCTTGATATACTTGGCTATGAGGTAATTGAATATTCATACTTAAATTATGATGTATCGGAAGATGCACCAACAAATCTTTTCGGAGATTAACCTATGGATAAGAGGTTAGTAACCAAGCGTGAAGTCCTCTTTAGTATTGTCATTATTTCTGTTATGCTTGTATTTGGTTTTATGATTTCATCAGGAATAAGTAATTCTTTAATGAATGATTATCAGGAATACAATACAGCATTGCAGATAGACAATAACAAAGATGTGTTTCAACACGGTATGAGAACAAATATAGGTAATGCTTTCGTATATGGTAAACTTAAAGCTATTGATACAGTTTCTTATAATGAAATTGAGGGAGACTTTTCCTACATAAAGAAAGTCAAAGAGAAATATACAAGACACACAAGAACGGTAACAAAAACGAGAACCAACTCAAAAGGCAAAACCGAAACATATACGGAAACAGAAGAATATTATACTTGGGATTATGTTAGTCAAGAATCAAAAAGTTCTACAAAGATTGATTTTATTGGTGTTGAGTTTCCTTATGATACAATTCATTTACCAAGTGAAAGAGAAATAAAAACGATATATGTAGATGGTGATTGGTGGCATTCATCAGGAGATATAAGATATGTGTATTATGCTGCTCCGGCCGAATGTAAAGGAACACTACACGCTGTACTTAAAGATAATACAATTTCTAATGTTCACTTTTATTATGATAAGAATATTGAAGATACAATCGAAAACCTTGAGTCCGAATGGCAGATAATAGTTTTCTGGATTTTTTGGATATTACTTATAGGTGGATTGGTAGTAGGTTTTTATGTCATTGATAATAAGTGGCTTGAAGATAAAAAGAAATAATTAAAGGAGATTAAGAAATGAATATGTTCAATGGTATGTTTGGTAAAGTAGCCAACGGAATGTGCAGACTTTCAATGAATGGTGAGGTTGCCGTAAAGACAAGCGATGGTTATAAGACTTATAATATCAAGAAAAATAGACTTACAAATTGCAATAACTTCGTTTTCAATCTTGGTGAGGAATTTTTCTTTGTAATTCCTACTAATAAAGTTGAAGCTGGCGACATTATTCTTGTATCAGGCAAGCCAAAGTGTGTTATTGCAGTAAATAATGATACAATTAAGGTCATTGATTATGAGGATTCAACTGTTAAGGACATTCTTCCAGAACGCCACGTTTTTATGGGTAATACATATTTTTACGGCAAGATTGTTTCAATGTTCGGAAATGACTTGATGAAGGGTAAAAAAGGTATGGACAAAATGATGTCCTATATGATGATGTCTGAAATGATGAAGGGCAGCAATGGCGGAACAATGGGTGATAATGGTATGGCTTCAATGCTTCCATTTATGTTGCTTGGTGGCGGAAATAGGTTTACCGATATATTTGATGGTATGTTCGATTCCGATAACAATGATGAAGAAGTAACAGAAGATAAGGAGGCAGAATAATGGGTTGCGGAACTTGGACTACAAGTGATTATACAATTTACTCAAAATCTGTTGGTAGAACTGTTCTTGATGACGGTAATTTAGATAAGAGTTATTCTGCACAGGATTTATTTAAGTCAAGATGTATTCAACCTGAATTAGACCCTTATAATGTAGTTCGTCAGTGTTGTGATTCAGACGAACATCCTAATACAATCCCGGTTATTCTTGCTCTTGATGTTACGGGTAGTATGGGTAGTGCTGCCGCAGAAGTCGCAAAGAAACTCAATGAGGTTATGACAAGACTCTATGGGGAAGTAACTGACGTGGAATTCCTTGTTATGGGTATTGGCGATTTGGCTTATGATAATGCACCTATTCAGGCTTCACAGTTTGAATCAGATGTTCGTATTGCCGAGCAGCTTGATAAAATTTATTTTGAAAGAGGTGGTGGCGGTAATTCATTTGAGTCATATACTGCTGCGTGGTATTTTGGATTAAAACACACCGACCTCGATTGCTGGAAGCGTGGTAAGAAAGGCATTATCATTACAATGGGAGATGAATCATTAAATCCTTATCTTCCTGCAAATAGATTAAGTGCCATAACCGGAGATTCATTGCAGACTGATGTTGAAACAGAAACACTTTATAAGGCGGCAAGTGAAAAATTTGATATTTACCACTTGGCTATTGATGATACTGCTACAAGTTATTCTTGGCATAAAGATGGTATTAACAATACTTATAGCAAGTATCTTGATAACAAACATTTCCTTACTGTTGGATTGAATAATATTGCAAGCACTATTGTTAATATTATAACCAATGCAAAAGATGAGGAAGTTGCAAATACAAATACTGAAATTTCTTGGTGATAAATAATGAGTAAAGTTAAGGTCAAAGTAGTAATAGGTAGTAATTATGGAGATGAAGGAAAAGGATTGGCAACACATTTTTTCTCTCAATCCGAGAAAAATAAGTGCTTAAATGTTTTATTTAATGGAGGATGTCAACGAGGTCATACTGTCGAACTTAAAGATGGCACAAGGCATATTTTCCATCATTTTGGAAGTGGCACATTTGATAATGCTCATACATACTTTGACCAAAACTTTATGGTTAATCCTGCAATCTTCATTCAAGAATATAATGAGCTTAAAAAATATGGCATCAAACCTATATGTATGATTTCTCCTAAATGTAGAGTAAACACTATGTATGATATGTTTATCAATCAAATTGTTGAAATACATAGAGAGAATAAAAGACACGGTTCTTGTGGTTATGGTATTTGGGAAACACAAAAAAGGTATGATGATGGTGTTTTTGCATTAGATTATAACCAACTATCTCATATGAACGATAAAGATGTTGTAGATTATCTACATAATATAGCAAATGTTTATTTACCTAAAAAATTATTTGAATACGGAATAACAGAAATTCCACAAGAGTATCAAGAGTTGATAAAGTCTAAAGGGTTAATTGAACATTTCGTTAGTGATTTAAGAGAAATGCAATATATAACTTTTATGTGTGATTTCGATAGAATCCGAAATAAGTATAATACCATTATATTTGAGGGTGCGCAAGGTCTTGAACTTGATGAGAATAATTTAAAAGCATTGCCATACATCACAGCAAGTAATACTACTTCTTATACACCCATTCAAAGAGTTAATGATTTTGATTGTGATGTTGAAATTTGTTATATTACAAGGTCTTATTTTACCAGACACGGAGCAGGAACATTGCCAACAGAATGTGATAAGTCGGATATAAATGAAGATATAACTGACCTTACAAACTGTTATAACGATTACCAGCAAACAATAAGGTATGGAATGTTTGATTATGATGAGTTTATCAATAGAGTGAAAACTGATATACAAAGAGCAAGAGAAAAAATCAGCGGAACAAAAACTTCTGTTATGATTACTCATTTGAATTATACGGATAATGAAATTGCAGGTAATTGTAAAATTCAAGATTTGTTAAAACATTTCGATAATATATATTTATCTAATACAAAATTTTCAGAAGATATAAAGAGAACCAACAAAGGAAGTACAATACATTGATTAAAATTAACACCCCCCTGCCAAATCTTATATGTGGAGAGTGTTTAACAGAATTAAGCAAAATACCAAACGAGAGCATTGATTTAATTGTAACAGACCCACCTTATAAAATTACTTCTCGTGGGAACGCCGGAAATTCAGGTGGTATGTTACAAAAGAAAATCAATATGCGAGGTCAAGTATTTAAGCATAATAACATTGATTGTTCAGAATATGCATCGGAGTTTTATAGAATATTAAAAGATGGCAGTCATTGTTATGTAATGACCAATCATATCAATCTTATTCATATGTTGAACACTTTTACTGATTTAAGGACAGAGGAAGAAAAAGATAATGGCGTTAAGCCCTATGGTTTCCATTTTATTAAGTCTTTGATATGGGATAAAGGAAACAAAATAATGGGTCAATTCTATATGTCACAGTTTGAATACATATTATTTTTCCGCAAAGGTCGTGGCGTAAGAATTAACCATTGTGGAACAAGCGATATTTTATCTATACCAAACATCAAATTAAAAGGTATTGACGGAAAGAATTTACACGATACTGAAAAGCCTGTTAAGTTGATGAAAATATTGATTGACAATTCTTCTCAACAAAACGGTATAGTATTAGACCCATTTATGGGTATAGGTAGTACAGGCATTGCTTGTAAAGAGCTTGACCGACAATTCATAGGTATAGAAATAGACCAACAATACTACAATATTGCACAGGAACGAATTAAAGGATAAAATGACTGAAATAAAGTTACCTTATACACATCTTCTTTATGTTAGAAAATATTCTATCATTACCAATGATTATGAACTTTTTATCGTTGGTGTGAATACTAAAGATATTTTCCATACTATGGGAGAATATTTGTATCGAAGCGAAACACAAGTCAAGAGAATAGACAAAGTAGAATGCACACAAGAAAAACTTGACTTTTGGGCAAAAGAAGGATATGAGATTTATGAATTTAAGGACAAGTACATTGTTAAAAATAAAAGGAAAGAAGAAAATGCAGATTACCATTGATAGTGCAAATATAAAAATTGAAAATGGAAAGGTTACTATTGACCTTAATCCAGAGCAACTTGCAGCATTAACTTGTTCTAATAAAGTTGAATTATCAACACTAAAATCAGGAGATGAATTTAAGCTCGGAGATGAAGTATTCATTGTAATGGAACATACTGATAAAGGAACAAGAGTTATTTCAAAAGAGTTTGCTTATAAAGAAGTAAAATTCGGCGATAATTCAAATTGGAATACATCTCCTATTCGTAGAATGCTCAATAATGAGTATTTCGAGAAGATTGCAGCTATCATCGGCGGAGAAAACAATATTATCTCTATGGATAGAGACCTCACTTCTCTCGATGGTTTGGATGATTACGGAACTTGCACCGATAAGGTAAGTCTTTTAACCGCTATGGAATATGCAAAGTATCATAAGATTCTTGGCTTGAAATCCAACTATCCTGATTGGTGGTGGCTTATTACTCCTGCATCCACTCCGAGTAATAACTACGCTCGTCGCGTTTGCTATGTCGGTTCCAGCGGCATTCTTGACCAGAATGGCTGTGACTGTGCCTTTGGTGTGCGCCCGTTTTTAAATCTTGAATCTTCTATCTCGGTTCTTTTGAATAAGGATTAACGACTATCTATCCATTCACGGAATTGTGACAATACGATTGTTTCAAGACGAGAAGTTTGAAAAGCATTTTTTCTTGACAAGAGCATTTCAAAACGCTTAAATCGCTGATTTGCTAAATCAATAGGAAGTCTGGAAAGACTACTCATTTCTTCCGCAGATTTAACACCTAATTCTTTAAAAATAATCATAGGCGCAAGAATTCTAATGGCAAGGTATCTTGGAAATTCAGGATTCGCCATTCCAAAGATTTTCAAGATACATTCGGCAACGGAAAGAGTATTATCATATAAAGATTTAGAATTGTCAATTAAGTGTTGTAAATCATAAAGAGTAGCAATAGCATTTATATCAACTGGCAACCGTGAAATATTTGCATCAATGAGTAAATCCCACGCTAAATTTCGTATATGTTTATATTCTTGTTCTGTCATAAAAACACCTCATAGAGATTGTTCCCTATGAGGTGTAAAATATAACGAATATATTATATTGTTAATAACTACCTTTTTGTTTATAAAGTTTAACAATATCATTTTCCCATGCAGTTTTGCGATGGTATTGTTTCCATTTTAAGTATTTTTTATAACGATAAAGAGAGGCTTCTGCTGATAATCCAAAAACATTTTGAACATCTAAAGGCGATTGAACGCTTAGATATTCATAAAGAGGAAACGGAGATAATATTGTTGCGGCAAAATAATCAGCTTCATTTTCAAATTCAGAATTTTCTGTGCACATAAAACTATTCTCCGATAATTTTGAATAAGCAGATGCAGAGTGGTGTTTGCAAAGAATATGCCCTATTTCGTGACTACAAGTCCATAATTGCCGACCAAAATTGTTATTGCCTTGTGTTGACTGATTGCAAAGAATTAAATATCTATCCTGTGAAATATCATAATGAGTGCAACCAGACCCGCTTTCGCACATTTGGATAACATCATTTATTGAACAATTATTTATTTTAGCGAATTTCTGATATGACATATATCTACAATTCGGAATGAGTTTAATTACTTCTTGAATATCTAAAGGAAATGTGATTTGTGGCAACATAGAATATATTTTCAACACCAAATTGTTTATATAAATATATCTAATCATTAGGTGTTATTATCCTCCTCAAAGGCGTAATCGAAACCAACTTTAAGCATTCGCATCATTCGTTCTCTATCTTGTTGAGACATTTTTTGTCTTGCTCTTTGAAAAGATATAATATCATCATCTCCGAGTAATTTAGAAGCAGAACCTTTTATATCTGTTCTACCGAGTAAATAATCGACTGACACATCGAAGTATGTGGCAACCTTGATTATTTTATCAACGGATGGAGAATAAGTTGATTTCCATTTTTGAATTGAAGATAATCCTACTCCTAAATCACTTTCAAGTTTGTTGACAGAAATACCTTTTTCAATACATAATTCTTTGATTCTCTGATATAATACAGTTTCCATAACTTTCTCCTTATTTGGTAGTGATTTCTTGAAATTGTGTTGACATCAAGAAAATAATCTGATATAATGAGTCATAGTTCAAGAAAATACAACTAAATTTAATTGTATTATACGCTGAATTTTCTTAATTGTCAAGATGATATGGAGGATTAAATAATGTATTACGCAACATATAAAGGAATAGGAATGAGTGACATTACTGCATTTGAGTCGGAGCAGGAAAGAAATGATTGGGTTGAATTTAAGGACGATTTTAGTTTACTCTGCGGAGTGACAAAAGAAAATTCAACTTTTGAAAGACAAATACTCACGAACAAAAGAGAAATTGAAAGAGTAGTTAATAACAAAAAAATTAAGAAAATTATAGATACATATAACCCGAAACAATGGTGGTTTTTAAGGAGTATAATATAATGGCAATTAAAGGTGCAATCATAGGAGATATTATAGGTTCTCAATATGAGTTTCGTAAGCCTATGGAATTTGACAATAAAACGGCGATTTTATTATCAGAAAACTGCAAATTTACAGATGATACGGTGTTATCATTGGCAACTAAATATGCTATTAAACACAATATAAGTTTTGCCGAAGCCTATAAGTTTTTCGGATTGAAATACATAGATGCCGGATATGGTGGTTCATTTCGTGAATGGCTTAATAGTGATACCAATGAACCTTATGGTAGTTATGGCAACGGTTCTGCTATGAGGGTATCTTTTGTTGCAGATTATTATGATAGTATGCAAGATGTTGTTGAGAATGCAAGCAAAACAGCAGAATGTACTCATAATCATCCTGAAGGAATAAAGGGTGCTGTTGTAGTAGCAATGTGTATTTGGATGGCAAAACACGGAATTTCAAAAGAAGATATTTTGAATTATGCTATTGGTCAATATCCAAAAGATAAATACGCATATAGTCCTGAACTCACTCTTGATGAAATTCGAGAAATATATCATTGGAATGATAATTGCCAAGGTAGTGTACCTGCTGCAATTAGATGTGTATATGAAGCAAATACTTATACAGAATTTATAAGAAATGTGTTGAGCTTGAAATGTGATGCAGATACATTATGTGCAATAGGTGGTGGAATTGCAGAAGAACTATTTGATAATAGAAAAGATGAAATTCTTCAATCAGCCGACCAAATATTAGGAAGGTATCTTGATGACTATTTAATGAAAGTTTTTTCTGAAAATTAGAAATAATATTGAGAAACTACTTGACAAATAGGTAAATCGGTGCTATAATATTCAATGTTAAGAAACGAGGGAATAAATTGTGAGTATGATTGATATTAAAAAGATAATCCAAAACACAGAGTATGATTTTTTACGAACCAATGAAAATCTTGGTAGTAATATTTTTCTACTCGGATTTGGTGGCAGTTATGCTTATGGTACAAACAATGAAAACTCTGACATTGATATTAGAGGTATAGCCACAAATAGTAAAAGAAATATTCTTACAGGTAATGATTTTGAACAAGTTGTTGATATTGATACCGATACAACTGTATATTCATTCGATAAGATTATCAAATTGTTATGTTCTTGTAACCCGAATACAGTAGAAATGTTAGGATTAAAACCCGAACATTATTTCTATCTTACAAATATTGGTAGAGAACTCATAGAAAATAAATCATTATTCTTGTCAAAAAGAGCAATCCATTCATTTGGCGGATATGCAAACGCCCAGCTGCGAAGGTTGGAAAATAAATCTGTTCGTTTGGTTAGTCAAAGTCAGCAGGAGCAACATATTTTGAAAAGTATCGAACACGCTTCTGCTGATTTCAGAGAAAGATATTTTGATATGCCGGAAGATGCAATTACTCTGTATGTTGATAAATCGGAGCAGGAAGGTTATGATACGGAAATTTTCTGCGATGTTACATTAAAGCATTATCCTCTCCGAGATTATAAAGGAATGTTTTCCGATATGGGTACAATTATAAAGTCTTACTCAAAAATCGGTAAGAGAAATGAAAAGGCTATCGGGCATAATAAGTTGGGTAAACATATGATGCATCTTGTTCGTCTTTACCTTATGGCATTTGATATTCTTGAAAAAGGCGAAATCAATACTTATCGAGATAAAGAACACGATTTCCTTATGAAAATAAGAAATGGTGGTTATCTCGATGAAAATAGACAGCCAACAAAGGAATTCTATGAAATTGTTGATGAGTATGAAAACAGGCTTGATAGACTCAAGGCAACAACGGATTTGCCTGAAACAGTAGATATGAACAAGGTTATGGATTTTGTAGCCAAAGTAAATGAGATGGTCGTTTCAGGAGGTAATATATGACAAGGGAAGAAGTGCTGAATTCTATTCAGTTGAAAAAGAGATTCTGTAAAGATTGTAATATACCGATTGCCGTGTTTGATAATCCGTATTTTTGTGAAAGACTTATAACACTTGATACAATTTTTAATTGTGTTGAACAGTTTAATCTGTTTTGTGTAGAAATGCAGCAGTTCAATAATGAGCAGGATTATTTTGAATACTATAATTTAGTAAAAGATAAAATGATTTCGGATATTAAAGGAAATCATACATATCAATCTTTCAATATAGATTTAAGTGGTAAATCTGAAACTGCCCTTAATATAGAAAGAGCAAAAGTCGGAAAGAAAAACCTTTATGTTGAAAATAATGACGGAAAGGCATTTATATCTATTGATATGAAAAAAGCAAACTTTTCATCAATGAACTTCTATTCGAGAGATATTTTCGATTGCGACACCTGGGAAGATTATGTTGGAAAATTTACGAATAGTTTACATATTCAAAATAGTAAATATATCAGACAGGTTGTATTAGGTGCTTGTAATCCTAAAAGACAAATTCAGTATGAGCATTCATTGATGTTAAAACTCTATCTACATATCAAAGACACACTTAATGACAATGGTTTCACGGCTTACAGTATTGGCGAAGATGAAATACTTATAGAAGTAGGTCAGTTCCACCATCCGCTTAATAAGTTAAAAGAGGTTATTGATTCTTGTCCTTTAGGTATTGGTAATCTTGTAAGAGTTGAAATGTTTGATTTACAGAAAGCAGGAGATTATGGGTGGTTAAAAGTTATTTATGATGATAACCAGACCGTTAAATTCAAGTGTATTGATTCAGAGATATTTCATCAAATAGTTAAACACTATTACAATATACCAATTACAGAAAATGACCTTGTATTTAGACATAATGGCAGACTTGCACGATTTTTAGAGGAGGTCAAAAATCCGTGGTAGATATAAAAATGCCTATGCCGGTTGAATTTGCATTAAACAGATTGCATTCAAATGGTTATGAAGCTTATATCGTTGGTGGATGTGTACGTGATAGTATTATAGGAATTCAACCTCACGACTGGGATATTTGCACATCTGCTTTGCCAGAGCAAGTCCAAGAAATATTCAAAGACTTAAAAGTAATTCCCACTGGTTTACAGCACGGAACAGTAACCGTTGTTTTTGAAGATGGCGATTGCAAGCAATGTCTTGAAATCACTACTTACAGAATTGACGGAGAATATAAAGATAACCGACACCCTGAAAATGTTAAGTTTGTATCTGACCTATCACTTGATTTAATGCGCAGAGATTTTACAATCAATGCTATGGCTTATAATGATAAAGAAGGCATCATTGATATGTTTGGCGGAGTTGAAGATATTGAAATGGGCTGTTTGAGATGTGTAGGAAATCCAGATGATAGATTTCAAGAAGATGCGCTCCGCATTATGAGAGCTATTCGCTTTGCAATTAGATATGATTTGCAAATTGATGATGAGATTATTAAATCAATTCAGAAAAACAAGATACTTTTGAAGAATGTATCTGTTGAAAGAATTTGTGCTGAATTGACAAAGATACTTGAATCAAATATCGGCAATGACGGTTCAAAGAAAAACAGGATTGAACTGATTGGTTATCTTATTGATTTTTTACAGGTAGTTCTTGATTACAAGATTGATTTTGATGAGCAAGAGGTTTACAACAGATTGGCTTTTGTTGAGCCAAATGTTCCATTAAGACTCGCAATCTTGTTTGATACTACTAATATTATGAATATCCTTAAAGATTTAAGGTTTTCAAACGATGTTGTATTTGCAGCACACGCTATCCGTGAATATGGTCATAAAATTCTTGACGAGAAAGATAAGCGGAGTAGCAAATCAAGCATTGCGGCAGCAGTCAATAATCTGCATATAGGAGATAGAGAAGATAATGTTGAAGATGATAGCTCATTGCGTTACTATGCGAGACGGTCATTAAAAAACATTCATTCTTGCTCATTTGAATCCATAATATCGTTTGCAAAGGCTTATGTCAATGATGAATATATGTTTGTTGCATTAAACATTCTTCAAAGGCAAATGCAATTTTGTAAAGAGAATGACGTATATTGCCTTCAGTATCTTGCCGTAAATGGCAATGATATTATGCAAGCCGGATTTGAGGGTAAGGATATAGGAGATATATTAAATAAACTTCTCGATATGGTTATGCGAGAAGATGTCCGAAATAACAGAGAAGAATTGTTGGCTGCCGTATCAAAATTTAGATAAGGCGAGATAAATAATGAACTATAAATGTCAACAATGTGGTTGCGAAAAAGTTTATGCCAAACCAAGCGGCAGACGAATGGGTGTATATTGTTCAGATTGTAATAGTTGGATTTGTTGGACTACATATTCAAAGATGACAGAGCTTTATAAACAGATTGAAGAACAAGATTTGAATGATAAAGTCGCAATCAGAAAGATATTCAAACGCAGTGGAGTTACAAGAATGAACTGCTCCAAATGCGGATGTTTGCTATATAATTCGTGTTATTCAAGACCCGAAGGTCAATTCGATTTAGTTAATGCTAAATTCTGTCCGAATTGTGGCAGAGAATTGATTTAATTTTTTTAACGATTAGAAACCGTATTGAGCAACACGAAACAAATAACACATAAAGAGGTAAAAGAATGTATAAGAATCCATTTAATTATACGGGTGCAAAATTCAAGTTGCTCCCACAAATATTGCCTCTTTTCCCGGACAAAATTAACACATTTGTTGACTTGTTCGGGGGAGTGGAGAATTAACATTCAATACACAAGCAGAGCATTACATATATAATGAGAAATCAAAACAACTGGTTAATATTTTCAATAATCTTGATGATGATTTCATAATAGATGTTGAAAAGGTTATTCAACAATATGGTTTATCTAAAGAGAATAAACAAGGATTTCTTGATTTGAGAACATATTATAATACAAATCTTGGAACAATGTCTGATAGAGAAAATGCCATAATTTTGTATTGTTTATTGACTCACGCTTTTAATTACCAAATAGCATTTAATTCAAAAGGTGAGTATAATATGCCATCTGGTAAAGGCAGGAGTTATTTTAGTCCACAACTTAAAGAAAAGCTGACTGCTTATATAGATAAGAATAAACAAAATGATATAAGGTTTTTATCATATGATTTTGTTGATATAAATATTCCGTCTTTAGTTTCTTCTGATGATGCTTTTATATATGTTGACCCACCATATTACATAACAGTTGGTGCATATGAAAGAGATTATTTTTGTAAGTGGTCGGAAGAATACGAGAACAAACTACTTGCACTTCTTGATGATTTATCTACAAAGGGTTATAAATGGGCATTTTCAAATGTTTTTGAACATAAAGGTAAATCTAATGATTTATTAAAAAGTTGGGCAAGTAAATATACAATTCATTATCTCAATATGGACTATAAGAATTGTAATTATCATACAAAAGATAAGTCTGCAAATAGTAGTGTTGAGGTTTTAATTACTAACTATTAGAAACAGTATTGAGTAATAGAGGTTAAGTTATGAGCCATTTATGCTTGTGGATTTCAAGCAACAAGGTATTTCATTGAAACATACGAAGAAACAGATAATTAAATTAGGAGAATATATATGGAAAAATTTTATATCGTATCGAATGACAGTGTTCTTGGCGAAAAATATCTTGAATATTTAGAAGCTGTTAATAAGATTACTGACTTATTTCGAGATTTTGCGGTAAGAAATAATATTCATACCAACTCATTCCATCCAACTGTTACAAGGTTATGGATTGACCCTGATGCCGAGGACATTAAAAACTTTTCAACAGGTTTTATGGCTGATACTGCTGGCAAGTTCAAATTAAAAAATCCTCTCAATAAAGAATGGGTTTCATTATGTAAAGAAAACGGTCTTACAGAAAATGCCCGCAAACCTTATGTTCCATTCTATTTTACATTTGGTTGCTTTAAGTGTGGGTGGAGATTATTTGATGTTGATAATGTTATTTATTGCACCTTTTCATCTGAAGGTGATTTCAATGCTCCGGAAGGTTTAAAGGAAATAAAAGCAAGTGAGTTTTATTCCATTATGGAATCTAAAAAACTTATTATAAATTGATTAAATAATTCTTTTATTAGTAAAGAATAGAGAATGGTCTATATTGATTAGCATTTTAATACTAACAAAAAATAGGGAGTTAAAACATCAGAATGGGCGATAAAAAATCTACTTCATTTGAAAATAAATATACAGTTGAAGATTTACGAATAATGCAATCGTGGTCATTGCAAAGAAAAATACAGGTCACACAAACACGAATAATCGAATGGTATCAGAAAAACAATGGAAAAGTTTATGTTTCTTTTAGTGGCGGAAAAGATTCTACCGTACTTCTTGATTTAGCAAGAAGAATTTATCCTGATATTCCTGCCGTTTTTATTGATACTGGGCTTGAATATCCAGAATTAAGAGAGTTTGTTAAATCAATATCAAATGTAGTTTGGTTAAAGCCAGATATGAATTTTCGTAAAGTAATTGAAACATATGGCTATCCAATCATTAGCAAGAATGTTAGCAGGGCAATACACGATGTCAAAAAATTAGGAAATAATTGTTGGTCTGCAAGAGCTTTTGATGGTAGAGAAACTGGTTTATACAATTATACCAAATATAAATACTTACTTGATTCTCCGTTCAAAATTAGCAATCAGTGTTGTGAAGTTATGAAAAAGAAACCATTAAAAAAAATATGAAAAACAGTCTGGAAACAAACCAATTATCGGAACAATGGCTTGTGAGAGTCAAGCAAGAAAAATCGCTTGGTTACATAATGGTTGCAACTCTTTTAGTGGTAAAAATCAGAAATCACAACCTATGAGTTTTTGGACTGAACAGGATGTATTAGAATACATATCGCTCACTGGAATATCATATACGCAAGTTTATGGTGAAATTATTAAAGATAAAGATGGTAAATATCACACTACTAAATGCAATAGAACGGGATGTATATTTTGCGGTTTTGGATGCCATCTTGAAAAAGAACCAAATAGATTTCAAAGATTAAAAGAGACACATCCAAAGCTATGGGAATATTGTATGAGAGATTGGAATAGCGGAGGACTTGGAATGAAAAGTGTTCTTGAATATATAGGAGTAAAAATTGAGTAAAACTATTTTAATTGATATAGATGATACCATTGAAAACCTTTGTGAAACCTGGGTTTCCTGGCTTAATAAACAATATGGTACTTCTGTTAAATATGATGAGATAACGGAATGGGATATAAGTAAATTCTTCCCATTATTAACCAAAGAACAGGTTTATGAACCATTACATAATCCATCATTATGGAGTTATGTTGAACCAAAGCCTGGAGCAGTTGAATATGTAAAGAAACTAATTGATGAAGGTTACAATGTTTATCTTTGCACAACAACTGATTATAGAAATGTTAAACCAAAGTTTGAGAGTGTTATTCAGAAACATTTTCCTTATATAAAGTGGAGTCAGGTTATTATTGCAAGTCAAAAACAAATGATAAACGCAGATGTTCTTATTGATGATGGAATACATAACCTTGAAAACGGTAATTATATCAAAATTCTTGTATCTGCTTCTCATAACAAAAACTATGATGCTGCAAGCAATGGTATGCACAGAGCCGACACTTGGGAAGAAATATATTCACTTATTCATTCATTGATAGGAGAACCATATGAGAGTTGATATTTTTAATACATCAAATCAGTATAACTTAATTCTTGCTGACCCACCCTGGAAACAGGCTAAAGGCGGCAAGAAGAAAGTTAGACCGGTCAGCAGTGGAACTGCACTTGACTACCCTGTATGTTCTCTTGATGAAATCAAAAGACATTTGGCACAAGCTACAAGTTTATGCAAGGGGGATAGCGTTCTTTTCTTATGGACTATTGATAAGTATTTATTTGAGGCACAACAGATTGCAGAATCATTAGGTTATAAGTTACACGCAAGAATGATATGGAATAAGGTCACAGGTATTCCAGCAGCATTTACAGTTAGATATGGTCACGAATATTTATTGTATATGTATAAAGGCAAACTTATCCCTGTGGCTACCGAAGAAAGAGGTAAGATACATACCGTTTTTACGGAAAAAGTTCAGAAACATAGTAAAAAGCCGGAAATTTCTTATGAAATTATCAATCGCCTTTATCCTAATTTAAAAAAGTTAGAGATGTATGCAAGAGAAGAAAGAGATAATTTCGATGTCTGGGGTAATGAAGTACCCGTACAAAACTAATCTAAACGGAGGAACTTGTAATGTTTAAATGTAAAAATTGTGGAACTGAAATGGAGAGAGTTTATTCTTTTGAAAATGAGAATGAAAGTTATCAGCAGATGAAGTGTCCTAACTGTGGCGGTGCTACAAAAAAGAGACCTATCGTGTATGACGATAACGGCAATCTCGTAACCAATTTCAAGAAGAACAATAAAAAGAAAAAGCAGAGAAAGGCTAAAGAAGAATGATTATCAATGATAAGAGAGCATTAGCCTATATCGTAACCATTGATGAAATTAGACCTATTCCGAATTACGATAGGGTTGAACACGCTCGTACAAATGGATGGTGGTGTGTAACTCGTCTTAATGAATTAAAAGTTGGAGACAAAGCGGTTTATTTTGAAGTCGATAGCAAAGTGCCGGCAGATGATGAGAGATTTAGTTTCCTTGAGGCTAAACACTACAAGATTAAAACTCAAAAAATGTGTGGAGTTTTTTCACAAGGTTTGCTAATGCCAGTTACATTATTTCCTGAATTAGCGGATATGGAAGTCGGAACAGATGTTACTGATATTCTTAAAGTTACATATTCTGTCATTGAAGATAATACAAGAAAATCCAAAAATGGAGACCCTGATGCAAAATATAAGTCTATGGCACAGCGACATCAAAAGATTTTTAAGAAACCTATTGTGCGAAAGATTATGAAACACAAGCTCGGCAGAAAGATTATGTTCCTTTTCTTTGGAAAAAAGAAAGATAAACCATTATCATTTCCGACACATTTCCCATTTGTTCATAAGACAGATGAAGAAAGGTGTTTAATTGGCGATACAAAAGTCCAAACAAACAATGGTGTTTTAAAAATTGCCGACATAGTAAATAAAGAGTTGCCTGTTGAGGTTTTATCTTATAATGAGAAAACAAAAACAGTTGAATATAAACCGATTATTTCTTATCAAAAATTTGCGAAGAAAGAAGATGAAGATTTAATCGAAATAAAATATCCTTACAGATTTGGAAATCAAAAAACAAATACTATTCGTTGCACCCCAGACCATAAATTTTATAATGGTTCAACTTATGTACGAGCTGATGAAATTCATCAAGGTGATAAAATTTTTATTCACCATCATTGTTATGATGACTATGTTATTCAAGTTGTTTTTGGAATGCTACTTGGAGATTCTTCAATTTATTATGATAAGAGAAGTGGTAGTAATAATATCCGCATCCAAACCTCACAAGGCGAAAAACAATTAGATTACTTAAAAATGAAGCAATCGTTGTTTGGAGAACAATTCTTTAAGATTTCCAAATGTAAAAGCGGATATTGTGACAATGTGGTTTATAAAGGGTGTCTATCGGCTGATTACAATATTTCTAAAGCTGTATTAGAAAATTGTTTTATTAACAATAAGAAAACAATTACACCTACAATGTTAAAATATATTACGCCACTTTCTCTCGCAATTTGGTATATGGATGATGGCAACCTTAAACATAAATATGATAGTTGTAGTCCATCAATTATTATTTCTACTTGTGGTTTTTCAAAAAATGAAAATGAATTGCTAATTGATATGTTGAGAAATAATTTTGGAATTGAGTGCAACTTGCGTAGAGAGAAAAATAAATATTGGAGCATTTATATTACAACTGAAGGAACAAAGAAGTTCCTAAAACTCATTACTCAATATATCCCACCGTGTATGAGGTATAAAACATTACAAGAATATGAGAATGATTATTTTTCTATCCAAGATTTAAGATATAAAAAGCAGGAACGATTGATGCCCATACCAGTAATATCAATTAAAAAATATAAGGGTATTAGACGATATAAAACTGTTTTTGATATTGAAGTTAAAGATAATCATAATTTCTTTGCGAACAATATATTAACTCATAATTGTGAGAATATGCCGTGGGTTCTTGGATATGAAAGACCGTTAATCGTGACTGAAAAACTTGATGGTTGTCTTGATAGAGATGTTAGCGTTGTTACAGATGCTGGTTCGTTTAAGATTTCAGAAATTGTAAACAAAAAACTTCCTGTGAATGTTCTCACTTATAATTCTAATTTGAATATTTGCGAATACAAACCGATTGTAGATTATCACAAATGGGAAAGAGTATCGGATATGTATGACATAGTAGTATCTCAACAAGGTTATAAGTGTGAAAACAAACCGAAACATATTCGCTGTACAAGTGAACACAGCTTTTATGTTGGTAACAATCAATACATAAAAGCTAAAGACTTAAAAAATACTGATATAATTTATCATAGATATGAAATTATTGATACATTAGTAAAAGAAATCTTATTGGGAATTTTGCTTGGAGATGCCTCATTATCTTCTAAATACGGAGTAATAAATGGTGGCGTTGATTTTAGTCATTCTATTAAACAGAAAGATTATTTTAATGAGATAAAAAGATTGTTGGGTCAAAATATTTCAATAGATACAACAAAATCGGGATATAATTCTGAAATGTTAAGAGGTCATTTTTATACTAATTCAGAATTTAAGGAGTTGTCAAATAAAATATGTGTAAGAAATCACAAAAAATATGTAACACAAGAATGGGCAAATGAATTAACTCCCATATCTCTTGCATTTTGGTATATGGACGATGGAACTATCTCAAATGCTGATTCAAAGTTGTCAAGACCTACAATTAGTATTGCTACAAATGGTTTTAGTTATGAGGAATGCGAAAACTTAAAAAGAGCATTATCAACAAAGTTTAATATTGAATCAGACATAAAAATGGGAGAATCATATAAAGGGAATACACTCTATATGAATACAATGAATACGGCTAAATTTGCTTCCTTGATTGCTCCATATATTTGCGATGGTATGAAGTACAAGTTGCCAAAATCAATGAGAAATATTAAGTATTGTCTCGGAGATTATATAGCGAGCAATGGTAGCTCAATTACTCCCACGAAAATTATTTCTGTAAGAAAAATTGACAATTATAACCGCAAATATGTTTTTGATTTAACAGTCAAAGATAACCATAACTATTTTGCAAACGGTATTTTAACACACAATACCTCATCTACATATATTCTTGAAAGAAAAGGCAAGAAAAAATTCGAGTTTTATGTTCTATCAAGAAATGTTCGTCAAAAGACACCTGACCAAAAGTGCTACCACGATAAGAATATTTACTGGGATATGGCTATTAAAAACAATATTGAGCAACGCCTAAAAGAATATCTTATTGCAAATCCAGACTTGAAATATGTCTGCATACAAGGGGAGTCTGTTGGTAGTGTTCAAGGAAATCCACTTAAATTAAACGAAGATGAACTCTATGTATTTAACTTCATTCGTTCCGATGTGGGTAGATTATCATCTATTGACGGAAAAGAAATTATTGAGAGTTGGGGTATGAAATTTGTCCCAATATTGGAAACAGAATATTATGTACCAACTGATATGGAAACATTCAAAGAGTATGCAACTGCAAAATCTGTTGTAAATCCGAATGTATTGCGTGAGGGCATTGTGCTTCGTGACCCGACCAATGATTTTAGCTTTAAGAATGTTTCCCGTGAGTATTTATTAAAACACGGAGGTTAAGCAAATGGCAATAACTAATGAGGAAGAAATTATGCTTGAAAAGTTATTCAGAACTGAATTACAGAAACATTTTTTGCGTGGTATCAAAGTCGGTATTCAAACTTGCAGTAAGGTTTGTCTTGAAAAACTTAATGACAATTCCAAGCCGTTAATGAAACGAATTGAAAATATCAAGAAATATTGTGCTGTTGCAACACAACTAGATTTTCTTACTAAAGGTATTGATGATACACCTTCAAAAGAAGATGTACCTGAAATTAAAGAAGTTGTGGTAGAAAAATCGGCACAGCAAAATTCTGATGAAACAAATGTTTCGCAATCCCCCAATAATTGAGGGCTTGAATAACATTATTTGAAAATAAAACTACAATTTTATTTATAAAGATAAGAAAAGGGCAAATATTATGAAATCAATTGTCAACTATAAAAGAATATGTGATAAACCATTCCTGATTATGATGTGTGGCCTGCCCGGAAGTGGCAAAAGTACATTTGCTGAAAATTCCATCACGGTAACTTCGGGTGTAAAGCAGTATAAACCTGTAATCCATTCTTCTGATGGTTTACGCAAAGAGATTTATGGAAATGAATCAACACAAGGAGATGCTAATAAGGTATTTGGAGAATTACATAAACGTATTAAGAACGACCTTATTGCCGGCAAAGATGTTATTTATGATGCGACTTGCATTAAAAAGAAACAGCGTATTCAGTTTCTCAAAGAATTAAAAAATATATCTTGCACTCCTGTCTGTATTTGTATGGCAACAGAATATTCACTTTGTCTATATAACAATGAGCATAGAGAAAGAAAAGTACCTGTTGATGTTATTAAGCGTATGCAAATGAACTGGCAGCCTCCTCATTATAATGAAGGCTTTGAACAGATTACATATATATTTTCTTATCTTGATAAAAATTACAATATAGTCAATGCAAGTCAAAAAGATAAATATAACCTCGGAAAATTCTTTGAAATAGCTAATTCATTTGACCAAGAAAACCACCATCATAAACTTACACTTGGCAAACATTGTGAAAATGCAGGTCAAGGAATACAAGCAACAAACCCAGATAATTTTTGGCTTTTGATTGCTACTTTATTACACGATAATGGCAAGTTATATACAAAGACAAAAACTAATGCAAGAGGTATTGAAGATGGTGATTGCCACTATTACCAACATCATTGTGTTGGAGCATATAATGCAATGTTCTATCTTCATAGTTTTGAAGATATTGAAGAAAAGAACATTGCATATGTTACGAATCTGATTTATTACCATATGCACCCGTATAATGAGTGGAAGCATTCTGAAAGAGTGCATAATAAAGATAAGTTACTTCTTGGCAAAAAATTATATAACGATATTCAACTGTTGCACGAAGCAGATTTGCTTGCACATTGATGGAGGTTTTAACAATGAAACTAATTGATAGAGAGCGTGGTTCTGGCAAAACTACGAAGTTGATTTATACAAGTGAAATGACAGGTTATCCGATAGTGACACAAAATAGTCAAAGCGTAGAACATATAATAAGGCAAGCACAAGAGCTTGGTGCTAAAATTCCCAAGCCTATGACTGTCAAAGAAGTGTGTACTGTTCGAGGTATTAGGTTTGATAAGATACTTATAGATGAAGGTTTTTCGATTATCGAGAACGCCTTGAAGGCTTATTTTAACGGAGTAGGAGTCGCAACTGTTACATTCACTTCAAATGATTACAATAACACCTTCGGGTGATAATATATATACCTTACTTTGAAAAGTGGTGGTTCATTATGATTGTAAGAAACAAGTAAGAGCAAAACGAAAATAAATGATTAAAATTATTAAGATAGGAGAAAAATACAGAAATGGCAGAAAGTATTTTTGAGACCTTAAACAAGGTTGATGTATCTAATAAGACCAAAGAAAAAGGTGGTCTTACATATCTTTCTTGGTCATCTGCTTGGGCAGAAGTCAAGAAAAAATATCCAGAAGCAACATATGAAATTATTTCACAGGTCGTTGATGAAGGTGGAAACACGAGATTCTGGCACGATGACGGCAAGACCGGATGGGTTGAAGTTAAAGTAACCATTGGAGATATTTCTCATACAGAGGTTCTTGCAATTATGGACTTTAAAAATAAGTCAATCCCTGCTGAAAACATTACATCTGTTGATGCAAACAAGTCCTTAAAGCGTTGTCTTGTTAAAGCTCTTGCTATGCACGGTCTTGGATTATATATCTACGAGGGAGAAGATTTGCCGGAGGAAGCCTCAAAGACAATCGAACTCAAAGATAAGATTAAGGAACTTGTTAATAAAAAGGTTAAGTTATCAGATAAGGCAAAGGAAAAAGTTGCCGAACTTTGCAAAGCCGCAGAGAAACAGGCTAATCCTACTCTTGATGATGATTTGATTACGGGAAATTACAACAATATCGAAGATGCCGAAGTGCTTGCTAATCTCGAAAGGCAGCTTTTGGCAGTAAGAAAGTAAAGTGAGGTAAATATTATGGGATTTAGACAGGCAGACAACGAAGGTCGTGGTGGTTTCGCACGCATTTGGTCTATCGAGAACAAGGGTAACTATTCAGTTGCAAAAATCAGTACAAGTAAAAAACGCAAAGATGGAGGTGGTTATGAGACCGATTTCCAGGACGGATTTGTTCGTTTAATTGGTTCTGCTCACGAAAAAGGTAAGACTTTAACCGTGACAGAAAAAGGTGTAGCAATTCAAATTACATCTTGCGAGGTTACTACCCCTTACAATGCAGAAACCAAAAAAGGTTATACAAACTATGCAATTTTTGCTTTCAATATTCCCGAAGGCAATGATAATTCATCGACAACAAAGGGCGGCAAGAAGTCATCGGCAAAGACTTCAAAGGCAAAGACTAAAAAGGCTGCCGAAGTCGCAGATGAGCCAGAAGATGAGCTTCCGTTCTAATGGCTGAAACAAATCCTAATGTTGAGAGGTTTGAACAGTTATTAAAAAGCACTAATAGAGAAGGTATAGATAGTCTGATTGACTTTATTAGGAAGTCAGACTTCTATACTGCTCCTGCATCAACAAGATTTCATTCTTGTCACGAAGGTGGGTTGTTAGAGCATACATTACTTGTTTATGACCGTCTCAACACAAAATTTGAAGATAAATTGTGGAGTGAGAAAGTTGATGTCAAAATTGAAAACATCATTATTGCCGCACTACTTCACGATTTATGTAAGGTATATTACTACGGAACAGAGTTAAAAAATAAGAAGATTTACAGTGACCACGGAAAGAAATCAGATAGCAATGGCAGGTATGATTGGGAGACAATTCCGGCTTATACAGTGGATGATAAAATCCCTTACGGTCACGGAGAAAAGTCAGCAATGATGGTAGAAGAATTTATCCGTTTAGAACCAGTTGAAAGATACGCTATTCGTTGGCATATGGGCTTTACAGAGCCTAAAGAGAATTGGAATACTCTTGGATGTGCAATTCGCAAATATCCTCTTATTTTGGCTCTACATACATCGGATTTAGAAGCAACATACTTGTTAGAAAAGGAAGAATAATATATGAGCAAAAAAACTGACATTAAGGTTTGCAGATATGTTGACTGCCCATACGGAAAAGAAATTGATATTACCAAAGATGATTATAGAGTAGTCGGTAAAACAATGTATTATCACACTGATTGCCTCAAGAAGAAAAAAAAAGGTGAATGGAAAGATGAAAAAACAAAAGCCGATTTACAATATATCAAAAATGGTTGGGTTACTCATATTAGTAAAACCGTTATTTATAGTCAGTTGTTTCAATGCTTAAATGAACTCATTGCTCGTGGTATTTCTTCGGATTATCTTGTATTTGTGTTTGACTATATAGTTAGTCACAAATTGAATTTAAGGCATCCAAAAGGTTTCAAATATTTTGTTGATAAAGATGAAATAAAGGTTGCTTATAAGAAACAGCAGTCGCAGAAAATCAGTTCAATAAAACCAAGCAATTTTTCCGGTACTACTGATAGTTCGGATGTTCCGAAGTTTGCTCTTAATAGAAAACCGAATGGATTTGGAAGTATTCTAAATCACAAGGAGTCAATAGATGAGAAAAAAGTATAACACATATGATTTAGATTCCTTAATGAGTGTTAAAAATCAACGAATCAATTTAGGTAGATTCGATACTCTTGAAGATGCCATTGCTGCAAAACATAAGGCTCAAAATGAATATTATAAAAAATTTTCATATTTGAATAGCATTAAGCAAAGTGAAAGGATAGGTGAATGATATAAATACAAAAATTGAAGAATTATCAGATATACAATCTGAAAGTGGCATTATAGGAACACTCATTTATCATCCTGAATTTGTTCTTCATACTGATTATCTTAAACCAAATTATTTTTATGGCGTAGAGAATGGTTGTTGTTACTGGGCTATTCAAGAACTTTATAGAGAAGGCATTACAAATATTGATGCCTATAATATCTCAAATAAATTGCAAAGCCATCCAGGAGTAAGCAAAACAATCGAAAAATATAATATGCCAGCGGTACAAGATTTTATTGAACTCTATAAAGAAATCGCAAGACACTCTTTAGAGGAATATAAAATGCTTGCCGACAATATTGTGACCCTCGCCTTTAAGCGTGACTTGGTTAAAACTTTAGACAAAGTATCAAGAAGTTGTTTTAAGAATGATATTGACCTTGATACATTAAGCAACAATGTATATGACGAACTTGATAACCTCACGCAAAAATATATATCCAGCACAGAAATACATACTCTCGGTACAGAAATAGATAGTATTTGGGAAGAAATATGCAATCGCCGTTCAGACAATGGTGTTTATGGAATACCATCAAAATTCAACATATTTAATGATTATTTCACTTACGAAACTGGCGAATTAGTGGTAGTTCAAGCAAAATATAAAAGAGGTAAATCTGTTCTGCTTATGAACGAAGTTGTTCATAAACTTAGGAACGGTGTTCCAACTTTGGTTATTGATACTGAAATGCAGACTCGACTTTATACCGAAAGACTTATTTCGCATATCACGGGTATTGAAATTAAGCGTATTAAGAATGGTCAGTATTCTAAAGAAGAAGCACAGACAATTGCTACCTGTATTGCTTGGCTTAAAGAACAACCTTTCGTTCACATTTATGACCCTCAAATGACCAACGAAAAGATGTATTCGATTTGCAAAATGTTGAAATATAAAATTGGGCTGACATTTGTGGTATTCGACTATATAAAATCCAATGAAACATCAACCAGTGATAACTATAACATACTTGGTGCAAAGTGTGATTTCTTGAAAAATAAAATCGCTGGTGAACTTGATTTGGCCGTCTTATCTGCGTGTCAGTTAAACCGTATGGGTGAAGTTGCAGATAGTGACAAAATTAACCGCTATCTTTCAGTAGGTATAAAGTGGGATTACAAAAATCAAGAAATGATAGCAAAAGACGGAATGGAATGCGGTAATACATTTGCAAAAATATATGTAAATCGTCTTGGTCAACAAATGCAGGAAGATGATGAGGATGAATATATTGACTTTGTGTTTAACGGAGACACTATGACTATTGTGGAAGCTGAACAACACGAAACAGATAGCAAATTTTAGAGCGTTGGGGGCGAATGGTTAGATGAATTATGATGACGAAACATTACAGGCTATCAATGACAATACTGACCTATTAGCCTACGCCCAGCAGACATTAGACCTTGAACGGCGTGGCAATGACTATTTTGCTCATTGCCCGTTGCATAGGGATGATACTCCATCATTATCATTCACACCATCGAAAAATTCTTACTATTGCTTTTCTTGTGGAGCATCCGGAGGAATGATTGGCTACCTTATGGATTTTGAGGGAATGGAGTTCGAGGATGCAGTTGAAAAAGCTGCCGGACTTGCCAATATTGATATGAGCAAAATGTGTCAATCTAAAACAATGATTTTATTAAAAAAATGGAGAATGTTTTTACAATCAAAACAAAATAAGGAAGTATATAAACATTCCATTATTCCTATGACCGCATTTACAAAATTCTCAAAAGAAGAAGTTCCTGAATGGCTTGAAGAAGGTATTTCACAAGAAGTAATGGATTTGTTTGATATAAGGATTGACACTTATAGCAACAGGATTGTATATCCGGTTTACGATATTGATGGCAACCTTATCAATATTAAAGGGCGAACTCGCTATGAGAACTATAAAAAATTAAAACTACCCAAATATATGAATTACTATACAGTTGGAGCTATGGATTATTTTCAAGGTTTAGAAAAAACTTTGAAATACATAAAAGAACAGAATGAAATCATCATTTTTGAGTCAATTAAAAGTGTTATGAAAGCGTATGGGTTCGGGCATAAAAACAGTGTATCAGCCGAGAAGCATACACTTACTCCCGAACAAATAGCATTACTTGTTAAACTCAAAGTGAATGTCGTGTTTGCTTACGATTCCGACATATCTTATTCAGATAGTGAAGTTAAAAGTAATATTGATAGATTGCGCAGAGTAACAAATGTTTATGTTATCGAAGATACAGATAAATTGCTCGGCGGTAAAGAAGCAAAAAACTCTCCTGTGGATTGCGGATTAGATATATGGGAAATTCTCTATAGTAATAAGAGAAAAATTGTATAACGAAAATAAGTGGGAAGCAGGAATTTCAATAAATAATGAGAAAAATACCTTATTGCGAGCAGAACAGAAATATTTTGATAAAAGGCGTGGCAGCAAGCACTAATGGAGAAATATGGTTTGATAGGAGATGATGAGATTGGAAGAAAAACGTTATAGTTATAGCCGGATAACCTGTTTTGGTCATTGTAAATACGAATTTTACCTTGATTATATTATAAATGATGATAGTCAATATTTATCTGAAGGTAACTATTATGCCGAAGTCGGAAGTTTCGTTCACGAGATTTTGGCTATGGCTTTCAAAGGTGAGTTAAAAATCGAAGATGCTTTACAGTATTACATAGACCATTATGAAGATAATGTTTTTTATAAAGTAAGACAATCCACTATGGATAAAACCTATATGTTAATTGCAGATTATTTTGCAAGCCTTGACATAGAATGGCTAAAAGATTATGAGGTTATCGGTGTTGAACTTGAAACCAAGTTTACATTAGGTAAGTACAACTTTATCGGTTACATAGACCTTTTATTGAGAGATAAGAGAGATAATAAGATTGTTGTACTCGACCATAAAAGTTCGGAATATCCGTTCAAATTGAACGGTGAACTTAAAAAGAAATCCGAACATAGTTTCAACTTGTATAAAAAACAAATGTATTTGTATTGTCACGCAGTTAATCAGATTTATGGCGAATTTCCGAAAGAAATTGTTTGGAATCATTTTAAGGACGGTGGGAAGTTTGCTACTATACCATTTGTTCAAAGTGAGTATGAAGATACTATGAAATGGTTTGATGAGACAATACAAACTATTGAGAAAGAACAAAATTTTGAACCTTCAGAAGATTTTTTTTATTGTCATAACCTTTGTAATTTTAGAAATTCTTGCGAATACAAAAAGGCATCAAGTGAGAACAGGTAGGCGATATATGTATAAAAATTACCATAAGCACGACCATTACGGCAATCCGTGGATGGTTGATTGCGTAGTTAAGCCAGAAGAATATTGTAAGCGTGCGGTGGAGTTAGGTCACGATTCTGTATTCACAGTTAATCACGGTGTTACAGGTAATATATTTGAATGGATTGAAATGTCAAAAAAGTACAATCTCAAAATGCACTACGGAACAGAGGCATACTTTGTTAAAGACAGATTTGCCAAAGACAGAAGCAATAAACATATTATTATCATTGCTAAAAATAATGATGGTGTTATGCAGCTTAACGATATAATGTCAGAGGCTCATTCTACTGGTTTTTATTATAGACCAAGAATTGACCAAGAGTTATTATTTTCTCTCAATCCAAACGATTTTGTTATTACAACAGCCTGTGTTGCCGGTATTTGGAATGACTCCGAATTAGTATTAGCATTACATAGAAAATTTGGCAACAATTTCTTCCTTGAACTTCAAAATCACAACATTACAGACCAAAAAGATGTAAATAGAGAACTTTTGAAGTTGAGCAGAGAAGCAAAAATACCTATTATTCACGCAAATGATAGTCATTATATTTATCCAAAAGATGCCAAATATCGTGATATTCTTCAAACAGCAAAAGATATGAAGTTTGATTATGAAGAAAAAATGTTACTCGATTATCCCGATGAAGATACTATTTTTGCAAGATATGAAAAGCAAGGAATACTTACACCTCAACAAGTAAGAGAAGCGCTTGATAATACAATGATATTTGATGAGTGTGAACCAATTACTCTTATCAATGATGATATTAAGTTACCTCCAGTATCAGACAACCCGACTAAAGACCTACGAGGTATTGTTAATAAACAGTGGCTTATCGAAAGAAATAATATTCCGAAAGATAAGTGGCAAACCTATATAGATGCTATTAAATATGAGTTAGACATCGTTGAAAAGACTCATATGGAAAATTATTTTTTGATAGATTATCAAGTTGTCAAAGATGGTCAAGAAAAATATAATGGTCGTTTGACAAACACAGGTAGAGGTTCAGCGCCGAGTTTCTACATAACAAAACTTCTTGGGCTAACCGATATTGATAGGGTATCTGCTCCAATTACTTTGTTCCCTACAAGATTTATGTCAGTTGAGAGAATTTTAGGCACAAGGTCATTACCTGATATTGACCTCAATACAACAGATAGAGAACCATTTATTAAAGCAACAGAAGATTTGCTTGGAGCAGAAAATTGTGCTTGGATGATTGCTTGGAAACCATTGCAGAACTCATCTGCATTTCGTACATACTGCAAAGGTATCGGTAAAGATATAAGTGAGTATGACGATGTAGCAAAGAATCTTGAACTTTATGAAAATGATAATAAGTGGAAAGACATTATTAAGGAAAGTAAAAGATTCGTTGGAGTAATTGAGAGTATTTCCGAGTCTCCTTGTTTTACGGAGAATGCTCTTATTAAAACAAGGGATGGGTATAAAAAGATTAAAGATGTTCAATCAGGAGATTTTGTTTTAACTCATAATAATTGTTTTAATAAAGTCATTGTTGCTAAAAATAAAATAGTCGATGAATTATATGATTTGAAAGTTATGGGCAGTGAACCAATAGAAGTAACAGCCAATCATCCTTTCTTAATAAGAAAACATATTGGTAGGAAATATACTAAATGTAGAAAAAAATACACATCTGTTAGAAAATTTACAGAACCATATTGGGAACAAGTGGATAATCTAATTAAGGGTGATTTTATAGGACAACCGGTAAATAATAAGGCTATTATTCCATCAGGGGATTTGGATTTTAGTAACATAGATTTTTGGTGGCTTATAGGTAGATATATAGGAGATGGATGGACAAGAATACAACCTACTGGTAAAAATCACGGTCAATCATATCATACTTTAATCTGCTGTAACAAAAATGATGATGAAGATAAAGAAATAGAAAACAGACTTAATAAACTATTCTGTTATACAAAAACGCTCGAAAAAACTACTTATAGATTTGATATTTCATCAAAATCATTATATTTATTCCTTCAAGAATTTGGTAAATATGCTTATGGCAAGCATTTAACAGATACTATTATTGATTTGCCGGTTGATAAATTGAAAAGTTTTCTGGAAGGCTATTTCAGTGCTGATGGATATAAACTCAAAAATAGAACACAACAATCGGTTACTTCCATCAGCAGGGAACTTATATATGGAATTCAACAATGTGTTCATAAGGTATATAAAGTGCCTACAACCATTGTTCATTGTAAAAAAGCAAATTTAAAGAATTCTGTTTTGCCAGATGGAAGGGTAATAAAGCATAACCACGATTCATATATATTAAGTTTTAGCATATCTAATCATTGTAGAACAGGCTTTTATGAGAATGGTTATATGTGGTTGCCTTATAGAAACAAAACTCTAAAAAATGGAGAATATACTGTTTATAATTTACAAGTTGAAAATGATGAAAGCTACACTGTAAATAATATAGCAGTTCATAATTGTTCAATGTTGCTTTACGATAAACCTGTTAGAAAAGAACTTGGTTTAGTTAGAACAAGTAAAGATAAATTGTGTTGTTTGCTCGATGGATATAACTGCGACAAATACAAGTACCTTAAAAATGATTAACAAAATAGTCGTCTATCGTGGTGACACGGTGGATTATTACGCTCTAAATTGCTGGAAGTTCCTAAAGCCCCTTTGCCTATATGGAGTGAAAACAGAAACAAGTAAGGGGATGGCGCAAGGTGAAATAAAAGCATTAACAACAATGTCCTAAACGTTTGAACAATGGATAATCAGCAGGGAAATTTCAAATAATCAAAAAATTTTTAGTAGGAGGTGATTGATTGCATAAAAGTACACACGGATTTGATTTCTGGGATAATTATAAAGAGCAGATAATTCAAATGTATTCATTGGAAAATATATCTGCCAATAAAATTGCTAAAAAATTTCAATGTGACCCAACAACAATTATAAGACAATTAAAAAGATGGAATGTTCCCATACATCAAAAAAGATGCAACTCTATATATGATTTAGACTGCAATTTTTTTGATAGTATTGATAGTGAAGAAAAGGCTTATATATTAGGTTTGCTATTATCTGATGGGCATATTGCTAAAAATAATACTATTATGCTTACGCTAAAGGATAAAGATGTCATTGAAAAGTATCGGAAAGCCATAAAAAGTAATGCGCCTATTAAAGTAGATAAGTATGGCAATTATCAATTAAATATTCGTTGTAAAACAATGGCGCAACAATTAAGAAAAATTGGACTCAATAATCGGAAAAGCTACGAATTGGATTTTAATAAGGTTTTATCTTATATACCAAAATCGCTTGAAAATCATTTTGTTCGTGGCTTATTCGATGGTGATGGAAGCATCAAAATTTATCATTATAGTTATCTTAAAAATCCTCAATATCATTTTGGATATACCGGACTAAAAAATGTGGCTGATTATGTGAAAAATTATTTAGATATTCATACCAAAACTGTAAAAGAATCCGATATTACATATACCTGTGTATCGTCTTATAAAGATACAATAAAACATATTTATCAGGTTTTATATAATAATGCAACAATTTATATGGATAGAAAATATGAAACATTTATTAAGATTATTTGAAAGACCTTCAACGACTATAATGGGCGGTACTCAATGAGTACAAGGTATAGTCTATTCCGTAATAAATATTCAGAAATGAACGGTAAAAAAGTATCTTACTGTTACTGTTTGGGCAATTATTAGAGATGTGTGCAAACTTGCAAATATCCCAATTCCTACAATTAGAGAAATGGATAATTTGTTAGATGAAAAGACATTCGACATTTATAAAAATGGATTAACCAGCACAATAAATCAGGCTGATAGTGACTTTGCAACAGGACTTGTAACAAAGTATTGCCCTAAAAGTGTTTCCGAGATGTCAGCTTTCGTTGCAATTATTCGACCTGGTTGTGCGAGCTTATTGCAAGACTTTATCGGCCGAAAACCATACACAACCGGTGTTGAAGAACTTGATGAAATTCTCATCGAGGGTAATCACAGAATGATTTACCAAGAGCTGATTATGAAATATTTAATTTGGCTCGGAATTCCTGAAACTGGCTCTTATGATATTATCAAGAAGATTGCTAAAAAGAAATTCAAAGAAGCTGAATTAGAGTTATTAAAAAAGCAACTGCTTGATGGATGGAAAAAAAGAGTTGAAAGAGAAAAGGGATTTACTGAAACGTGGACTGTTGTTGAACAGGCTGCAAAATATTCTTTTAATGCAAGCCACTCATTGTCATATGCTTATGATAGTTTATATGGTGCATATCTTAAATCTCATTATCCTTTAGAGTATTATACTGTGGCTCTTAATTATTATGGTGATGATTCAGTTAGAACATTGAAACTTACAAATGAACTTTCATTCTTTGGAATTGAGTTAAAACCAATTAAGTTTAGATATTCAAAAAGCGACTATTCATTATCAAGAGAAGATAATAGCATATATAAAGGTATTCAAAGTATCAAAAATATGAACTCTAAAGTTGCAGATGAGATTTATGAATTGAAAAATAACAAGTATAACAGTTTCACGGAATTATTATTTGATATTAAAAATAAAACAACAATAAATCAAAAGCAGTTAAGAATTTTGATTGAATTGGACTTCTTTGCTGAATTTGGAGATATAAACCTACTATTAGCACAAATGGAGTTCTTCAATAAGTTTAGTAGTAGAAGTCAATTTAAGAAAAATGAATTGGCAACTCTCGGAATATCGCTCGAAACTATTAGACCATTTGCAACTAAAGAAACAGAGAAGATGTTTACAGGAGTTAATTTCCCTGCATTCGTAAGAATGGCTTCAAAAGAAATAACAGCACCATCAAGAAAGTTATCAGAGAGAATAAAGTCACAAATAGACTATCTCGGTTATATAACCATAGTTGACAATAAATACAGTAGAATGGCCGCTGTGCTTTCCGTTGATACTAAATACTCACCAAAGCTCAAAATGTATTCGTTGAAAAACGGTACTACATTGGATTGCAAAATTGACAAGAAAACATTTAATAAAGAAAAACTATCAGATGGAGATATTGTTAGAATCAGCGGAACAAAGAATAAACCTAAAGTCCGCAAAAATGCAGACGGTGAATGGGAAACCATTCAAGGTACAAGCGAGTTGTGGATTACAGCATATCACAAGGTTGAAAACCTTTAGGAGATACATATGAGTGCAATCGTAGTTAATTTATTTGGTGCGCCGGGTGCTGGTAAAAGTACAGGTGCAGCTTACATTTTTTCGATATTAAAGATGAATGGCATAAATGCAGAACTTGTTACTGAATTTGCAAAAGACAAAGTATGGGAAGAAACAAAGGCTGTATTTAGAAATCAGGCTTACATATTCGGCAAACAGTCATTTAGGCTATCAAGATGTGCCGATAAGGTAGACGTCATTATTACAGACTCACCTTTGCCATTATCTATTTATTATAATAATACCGCAGACATAAAAAATAGTTTCAATGATTATATTCTTGATGTTTTTAATTCTTTTAATAATAAGAATTATTATTTAACAAGGGTAAAAGAATATAATCCTATCGGCAGATTTCAAAACGAAGCAGAATCAGATAAAATCGGTAATGATATTCGTAATTTGCTAAACGATTTTGATATTGAATATACTTGTGTCAACGGTGAAAAAGAGGGATATGAACTTATTGCTAACGACCTCTTAAATTATTTTGCCGATAAACGCAATATTGAGAAAAACGATAAAGGAGAATTAAAAATGTTAATGACAGAAGTTCAACAAGACTTATTCACAGTGCCTCAAGGTTATTATCTTGCTCATTGCATTAGTGGTGATTATGCCCTTGGTGCAGGTATCGCAAAAAAGTTTGATGAGGTTTATGATATGCGTTTCAAACTTCACAGAGATTATGCGATTCCTGAAGGTCAGAAATCAGCAAATGTCGGTAGAGCATTGCTTGTTGATAATGTGTTCAACCTTGTAACTAAAGAGCGTTGTTTCCATAAACCGACATACGATGAACTTTATAATACCCTAATTGATATGAGGGAGCAGTGTGAGGATTTCGGAGTTAAAAGATTAGCAATGCCCCTTATTGGTTGCGGTCTTGATAAGCTCGAATGGTCAAGAGTTAAAGACATTATAGAAGATGTTTTCGGCTCAACAGTTATTGAAATCTTAATTTGCAAATTATAAGGAGACACTTATGCCGGAATATACACCACGCCATTTGGTAATGGTTACTGCTGGTGCAAACAATAACAAGTATTATGATATGAAGCCTCAAGGTGATATGTGGGTCGCTACTTATGGTCGCATAGGTAGTGGCTCACAGACAAGAACTTATTCAAAGAGAGAATGGGATAAAAAATACAATGAGAAAATCCGCAAGGGTTATATTGACCAAACAGACCTCATTCAAGACTTGATTAGCGCCGAAAAGCCAACACAATCAGAATATAAAGAAATTGATAATGCAGAAATCGAAGCCATCGTTGAAAGATTACAAGCAATGGCTAAAAAGGCGATTAGCGAAAACTATACGGTTTCGTCAAATAAGGTAACACAAGCAATGATTGACGAAGCACAGAATATTATTACAGGACTCTTAAACATTACCGATGTCAAGATATTTAATGATGAACTTCTTAAACTGTTCGCAACTATTCCGAGAAAAATGAGTTCTGTAAGTTCATATATTGCAAGGGATAATGGAGAGTTTAATAAGATTATTAGCAGAGAACAAGACCTTCTTGATATTATGAAAGGTCAGGTTGTTCAAAAGCAAGTAGTAGAAGAAACCAAAGAAACCAAGCCTATTAACGATAGCACAATTCTCGAACATCTCGGATTAGAATTTGAGGAATGCTCAAAAGAAGATATTGCAACAATAAAAGTTGCTCTTGGTTCGTGTTCCGACAAATTCCATAAGGCTTGGAAAGTAAAGAATCTCCGAACTCAAAAACGATTTGATGATTTTGTAAAAGAAAATAACATCAAAGATGTGAAACTTTTATTCCACGGAAGTAGAAATGAAAATTGGTGGTCAATCATCAATAGTGGTTTAAGGTTACGTCCTACAAACGCTGTTATTACAGGCAAAATGTTTGGTTATGGAATTTACTATGCGCCAAAGGCAAGAAAATCTTTAGGTTATACAAGCCTTTCAGGAAGTTATTGGGCAAGAGGTAGTTCAAGCTATGGCTTTATGGCTCTTATGGATGTAGCATATGGTAAACCATATGATGTGTATTCTTTTGATAGTAAGTATTATAATTTCAACTATGAAGCATTACAAAAAAATTGTCCAGGTGCAAATTGCTTACACGCTCACGAAGGCAATATGTTAAGAAATGACGAAATTATTGTTTATAAAGAAGAACAATGCACAATCAAATATTTGGTTGAATTAAAAAATCAGAAACAACTTTGAGAAATTTCAATATTGCTATTGACAAATGGATATGAAAGTATTATAATATTTGTTAGAAACAAGCAAGAGCAATACGAAAAGCAATAGTTAAAAATATATTGAAAGAATATGGTCTAATGATTATACAAGCAACCATTTATACTTTGCTTAATGGTTTTTGCTTTAATGTATTATTACCATTATGGGATTTATTCATTGGTATTTCAAATACATTATAAAATGAGTGTTTTATTTACAAATAAGGAGACAAAATGAATTTTACGAATTTCTTTGATGTATTTGGAGATATGCTTTCTGTCCGAATAGAAATTGAACAAAATGGCAGAAAACAGGTTCAAAATTTGCAAGCTCCACAAGTTGCATTGGAACAAAATTTTCTTGCATTAATGCAGGATGTGGCAAGGTCATCAATTCCAACGAAAATTACAATGAGCCGCCAAACAGGAATTTATAATGAGATTGAAAAGAAGAATATTGAGAATAGTATTTCATTTATGAATAATGCTTATTGTAATAGAGAGGGAACAAATGAAACTAATTAACCTAAATGCTCTTAGTTTATCAACTGGTAAAGAGCTTTTATCAATTCCTTTGGATTATATTGAAGATGATTTAGAAACTGAACATAAAGTAAAATCATTTTCTGATACAACGCATTTAACAATCGAAGGTGGAACTGTAAATAATAATGTTTTATCAAAATTGATTGGAAAAAATGCCAGATAAATATGACATTGATTATTCTATTTATGTTCAGGCGAGAAAACATAAAAAGAAAAGAATAAATAAGAAATGGGCTAAAAGATACGGATATAAATGTGTAACAAAAACCACTAAAGGTTGGAAACTCAAAACATATACAGATGGTTCATTTGAATTTATAAAACAAGGAGTGTATAAATGGGAAAAGTAACAATTCTTCCTGAAACTACAAAAGACCCAATTTCAATGATGGGTCGTAGAGCTGGAATTTGTTGGGGTGCAGATATTACAGATGAAAAAAAAAACTATGCACGAGGTTTAGATTGCATTGAAAGTAATCACGGCAGAGTTATTGAATTTCCTGATGTTCATATGGTATTTGACGGTTACTCTGCAAAGTGTTTAAGAGAGTATTATACTCACATAGGCTGCTTACCAAGTAGGTTACAATCATCTACCCGTTATATTGATTATTCAAAGGGTGATGGGTTTGCTTATACCACGCCACATACAATCGCCAATAATGAAAAGGCACTCGGAGAATGGCAGAACATTATGAAAACCGTTAATGGTTTAATTAGTCGCTTTATCAATGAATATAAAATTCCTGTTGAAGATGCAACTATGGCATTACCTATTGCATACAGTTCAAAAATGGTTGATAAGCGTAATCCGAGAAATCTAATTGATATGTCAAGAAATAGAATGTGTTCTCGTGCATATTGGGAATTTAGAGAGTTATTCAATGACATTATTACGGCATTAAAAGAATATTCACCAGAATGGGCTACACTTATTGAATTAGAATTTATGCCTAAATGTGAATATTTAGGATTTTGTCCTGAAAAACATAGTTGTGGAAGAAAGCAAAAGAAAAATGCGAAAATACGAAAACCATTGTGTTGATTGTGAATTGCCTTGTCTTGGCAGTTCTTGTCCTTACGTTAATGTGCCAGTAGATTATTGTGATGAATGTGGCAATGATAATGCAGAATATGTAATTGATGGCGATGACTTATGTGAGGACTGTGCAGAGAAATACTTAAAAGAAGTATTCAACGACTTAACTCTGTCTGAAAAGGCGGAAGCAGTTGATATAGATTTACATTCAATAGATTAAGGAGGTTTACCAATGATAGTTGTATTAGTTGGTGAGAGTGCAAGCGGTAAATCCACCGTTGCCAAAATCCTTGAACAAGAACAACCCAACTTTTCAAAAGTAGTTACATATACAACCAGACCGATGAGAGATGGCGAAGTTGATGGCATTGATTATAATTTTATTAGTAATAAAAAATTCAACGAATTGGTAAAGCAGGATTTCTTTGTTGAACACGCAAGTTATCGTGATTGGCAATATGGTACTGCAATCAATTTTAACAAGGATGAAGATAAAGTTATTATATTAACACCGGCAGGTGCAAGAGTATTAAGAGTTTATGCTGAAAAGCATACCGAACTTCAAAAATACCTTATGGTTGTTTATTTATGGGTTGATAGGCGTTCAAGAATGATAAAGATAATTCGGCGTGGAGATAACATTGATGAAGCGTATCGAAGAAATTTATCAGATGTAGGTCAGTTTGATGCCTTTGAAAGAGAGGCTGATTTTACAATTAAGAACGAGAACTACAAAAAGAATGCTATGGAGATATATTCTGAACTTGCTGACCTTATTAAAGCAAGGAGAGAAAATGTCTAAATTATATAAAGTGTTTATAATCGGCAATCCTAAAAATCAAGATTCAGTTAATAATGTATGGAAAAACAATATAGTTAATAAACTTACTGAATATAAAGATAATACAATATCATTCGTTTGTACTCAAAACTATTTTGATAAACCATATTCAAATGAAACAAGATTGTGGGAATTAAATCAAATGCAGGATAGCGACCTTATTATTGTTGACCTCGTTGACATTGCAAATAACATCTCTGCACACTGTATGCTTACTGCAATTCAAATGATGAATAAGGTAAGAACTAAACATACTTTTGTTATTGGCATCGGCAAACCAGATACCGATAATATATGGCTTACTTCCTGCATATTCAAGCAGTTTCTTACTTTGGATGAGGCTGCCGAATATATTGCCGATAAAATAATAATATAAGGAGAAATCAAATGGAAATAATTTTATATTCCACTAATTGTCCTAAATGTAAGATTCTCGAAAAGAAACTTACAGAAAAAAACATCAAATTTACAAAGAACAATAATGTTATTGATATGACTGAACTCGGTATTGACCAAGTACCTGTTCTTTCTATTGACGGTAAATTGTTGAGCTTTGTAGAAGCAAACAAATGGATTAACGAAAGAGAGGATTGCCAGTGAATATTCCTATTAAGGTAAATCGTGACTTTGAAAAGTCACTTATGGCATTAAGTGATAAGTATGGAGAAGATTTTGAAATACTTAATGGTATTCACGAGTCACAGTTAAATTTCTCGGATTTTGTTGATGGTTTTGTTGATAAAAAGGTTGCGGATGTTACTATTGATGCAAATGCAAATGCTTCAACCAAAGATATTAGAAGCCTTTTAAGTGAGAAAGGCAAATCAGAGGATAAGTTATTTGCTTTCAATAAAATTTTCTATGAAATGAAGAAAAGGTACAATCTGCGAACCGCAAAAGACTGGCTTGAAACAGAATATAACGGTGGCTTTTATTTACACGATGCATCTACATCAACTTATTTGCCATATTGCTATGCTTATGACCTTACAAGGTTAGCTACTGAAGGCTTATTCTTTTTGAAAAACTATAATAATAAGCCGGCAAAACATTTAACAACTTTTCTTGATGATGTAATTGAGTTTATCAGTTATATGAGTAATCGTAGTTCTGGAGCAGTTGGTATTCCAAATGTTCTTATTTGGACTTACTATTTCTGGAAGAAAGACTGTGAAACTGGTTATTATGTCAAAGATAAAGATTACTATTTAAAACAATCATTCCAAAAACTTATTTATCGACTTAATCAGCCATTTATGAGAATCGACCAAACTGCCTTTGTCAATGTATCTATCTTTGACCGCAATTACATTGAGTCTCTTTTCGGCGGTGTTGAATATCCTGATGGAACTTATGTTATTGATTGTGTTGATGAATTGATTGAGCATCAGAAAATCTTTATGGAAGTAATTTCCGAAATTAGACAAGAGAATATGTTCACATTCCCTGTTCTCACATATTCTCTCTTAAAGAGAAATGATATAACTAAAGAAGAAGCAGAAGAAATGATTAGAAACAAAGACTATGATGTTTTTGTTGACAAGGATTTCGCAAGATGGTGTTCTGACCATAATGTTATGTGGAATGATAGTAACTTCTTTATCAGTGAAGATGTTACAACTCTGTCTAACTGTTGCCGACTTCTTTCTGATACTACTAAATTGAGTGGATTTATCAACTCTATCGGCGGTACTGCACTTTCAATCGGTTCTGTTAAGGTCAATACAATAAACCTTATGAGAATTGCCCTTGAAACTGAATGTGATGAAAAGAAATATCTTGCTTTACTTCGTAAGCGTGCAGCTCTTTGTTGCAAGGTGCTTGAAACTGTAAGACACATAATCAAGAGAAATATTGAAAAAGGTTTATTACCTAATTATCAAGAGGGTGCAGTTGAAATGGATAAACAATACTGCACAATCGGTATTCTTGGTCTTTATGAAGTAATTGAGGCGTTCGGTTATACAAAGGTTGATGAATTCGGTTATACATATTATACAGATGAAGGAATTGAGTTAGCTGGAAAGATTTTTGATGTATTAAATGATGTCAAAGATAATTTTACACAGGATTTCTCATTTAATATTGAGAGTGTTCCTGCTGAAAGAGCAGCAGTAATTCTTTGTCAAAAAGATAATCTTTTATACAATCTTGATGAGAAATTTATCTATTCAAATCAATGGATTCCACTTTCAACAAAGTGTACTATTCAGGAGAAATTGAAATTAAGTTCAATCCTTGATGCTAAATGTTCAGGTGGTTCTATTAGCCATATCAATCTTGAGGCTAACTTCCCGAATAAAGAATCTGCTTGGGATATTCTTAATAAGATTGCCCTTTCAGATGTTATTTACTTTGCATTTAACACTCGTATCAATGAATGTGAAAACCATCACGGATTCGTAGGAACAAATATCTGTCCTACTTGCGGCAAGCCTGTATATGATACATACCAGCGTATAGTTGGTTATCTCGTTCCGACAAGAAGTTATTCAAAAGACAGGTTTAGGGAGTTTAATACTCGTAAATGGTATGAATATGCCGAAATGGTTGGTGAGCAATAATGTTGCTTAAAGCATTGGTTGACGAAGATTTTGTAAACTACAAAATCACATCAATGTTTATAGGCTGTCACTCCTGCACTTTTAAGTGCGATATAATGTCTGGAAAGCAAGTGTGTCAAAATGGCGCACTTGCTAACCATCCAAACATTGATGTTTCTATTGATGATATTGTGGATAGATACTTAAAAAATCCCTTATCAAAAGCTATCGTATTTGGTGGATTAGAGCCATTCGATGATATTTTGAATGTATTATCTGTAATAGAAACCTTGAGGCATAAAGGTAATAATGATGATGTGGTTATATATACAGGATATACCGAATCGGAAATCGAAAATCTTTTTACTGATTTATATAATACCTTAAAAGGTTTTCCAAACATAATTATTAAGTTTGGTAGATTTATGCCCGATATGCCTTCTCATATAGACCCCGTACTTGGAGTTCGGTTAATGGGAGACAATCAATACGCAAAGAGAATATCATAAGGAGTTAATATGGCTAAAGTAAAAACAAATCCTGATAAAGATATTGTTAAAGAAATCCGTGACAAATTAAAAGAAAACGATGGATATTGCCCTTGTAGAATTTCCAGAACCGAAGATACAAAATGTATGTGCAAAGAGTTCCGTGAAATGATTGATAATGGTAAAACAGGAATGTGTCATTGTGGTTTATATATTATCGAGGAAGATAATTGAATACTCTAAAAATAGAATCTTTACTTGCAAAAAAGTATGGATATAAACCTTTAGCAAGTGATTTGTCAATGAAATATAGACAATATTTTAAAGACAATATTCCTGAATGGCTTAATATTGACGGTGGCTCTGAAACAATATATACAAAGAATAATAGTCCTATTTGTGATGGTTATGACAGAATTGTCATCGGAGACTATGGAGCATTTATTGAGTTTTCTGGTTCTTCGTATTCAAATTCATTCATTATAAAACAAGGACAAGAATATAGAGTTTTTGATAAACAATATAGTAATGGAGTGAAATATATTTGGCTTACTATTGATGATAAAAGTAATATCAAAATTTACTTTCAGAAAAAGAAAGTTCTTTATGCGGATTATATTCCTCATAAATTCTATGTAAGTGTTCACGAAGTTATACAATAATAATGTTTTTAAATTAAAAGTTAATAGGTGATAAAATGGAACAGATTAAGATAAAATATCATAACCCAGACCTTGCAAAAATTGAAAAAATCGAGGTCGGCGATTGGATTGATTTGGGAGCAGCAGAGAATGTTAAGTTGAGTACAGGTGAATTTAAGTTAATCAATCTTGGCATCTCTATGAAATTACCTGAAGGATATGAAGCACACGTTGTTCCTCGTAGTTCTACTTTTAAGACTTGGGGAATCATTCAGACTAATAGTATGGGAATTATTGACAATTCATATAGTGGCACAAATGACATTTGGAGATTTCCTGCTTATGCCATTCGTGATACAGAAATCAAAGTCAATGACCGTCTGTGTCAGTTTAGAATAGTGAAGAAACAACCAAAAGTTGAACTCATCGAAGTGGATAAACTTGACGATACAGACCGTGGTGGATTTGGAAGCACTGGTACAAATTAGTAATTGCTTAGGAATTTAATACGAAGTTATATCTTTAAAATTTAACACATAATTATTTGTATAACATAATAATGGGGGAATTGAATGGCGGAGTATAAAATTCAAAATAATATTACAAATACCGATGATAATATTTTAAAAAAAATTATAACAAAAAAGATGGAGATAATCATAAACAATCATATACATAAAAATTTATTAAAGTCTAATTACTCAAAATAAATTAATATTAGTTATCATTGGTTGAAAAAAATCTATTAATATGGTATAGTTGTATTTGTATTAAGCGACTATACCATATTGTTTATTTGGAGGTAATTAATATGGTTAATGTTGCAATATATTTGCGACTATCTGACGAAGATAGAGATAAAAGGCATAAATCTGATGAAAGTGAGAGCATACAGAATCAGAAATCAATGCTTCGAGCATATTGTTTTGAACGCAACTGGAACATATATGACATTTATTGTGATGAAGATTTTAGCGGTGCGGATAAATCAAGACCAAATTTTAATCGTATGCTAAGAGATTGTGAAACAGGAAAAGTAAATGTGGTATTATGTAAATCACAGTCAAGATTTTCTCGTGATATGGAGATGGTAGAAAAATACATCCACAATAAATTTATTGAGTGGGGTGTACGATTTATAGGAGTCGTTGATAATGCTGATAGTGCTAATGCAACAAATAAAAAAGCGAGGCAAATTAACGGACTAATCAACGAATGGTATTTAGAAGATGTTTCAGAAAACATTAGAGAAACGCTAAAACACAAAAGAGAGAAAGGTGAATTTACAGGCTCGTTTGCACCATACGGATATTTGATTGACCCTAAGAATAAAAACCACTTAATTGTTGATGAAAACACGGCACCAATTGTAAAAGACATTTTTAATTGGTATATACAAGGTTGGGGTTATCGCAAAATTGTTATGGAATTAAATGATAGACACATACCAAACCCATCTTCGTATAAGCACCAGATAAATAGCAATTATGTAAATACAAAAGAGAGTGAAAGTCCAAGTCGTGGGTTATGGACTCATACAACCATTTATAGAATGATTCGCAATGAAACATATTGTGGTACATTAGTTCAGGGCAAGTCACACAATGTAAGCTATAAAAACAAAAAAAGAAAACCTGTTTCCCCTAATGAATGGATAAAAGTAGAAAATACTCACGATGCTATTATTGACAAAGAGACTTGGAGAAAAACTCAAGAGAGGTTAAAAAGTAGAGCCAGAGTTAATAAAAGTTCATATGAGTTATCTCTCTTTTCTTTTAAGGTAAAATGTGCTGTGTGCGGAAGGGCAATGAAAAGAAATGTTTATCATAATAAGAGTAAAACAAAAACTTATTATGGACTTCAATGTGCCACCTATAAAACTGGGGCAATGAATTGCACAAACACACGCACCATTAATGGAAATGTTCTTGAGTCTATTGTTTTAGAACAGCTCAATAATCTATTAAATAAATATTGTCAATCCGATAATATTATATTGCAAGAGACAGAATTATCTTCAATTAAATCTTTGGAAGTATCAATGCAGTCTTATCAAAATAAAATAAAAGCCCTTGAAGATAAAATTTTAAAAATATATGACGATAAACTTGAAGGAATTATTTCTCTTGAACAGTACATTGCATATAGTAAAAAATACAATGATGATATTGATTATTTAAAAGCTGAATGTAAAAACCTGAACAACAAAATAAAACAATACGAAGAAAACAGAAATATTCATTCTAAACAAAAAGAGATAATCAAAAAATACACACATCCTGATAGATTAACTCGTGAAATTGTGGATGAATTTATTGACTGTATTTATATTGGGCGATTAGACGAGAATGGTAATCGAGATATTACAATAAATTGGAAGTTTTAGTAATTAATTTTAGCTATAATCAATAAAAGAACAACTACATTTAACGCATATGCACCACACGGCGGTGAGGACGGCGGCGCTGTAAATGATAACAATGTGGTAGAAAAAGACCTTAATCTGCAAATATCCGTAAAACTTGCGGATATGCTTACACTGTTCGGCTATAAAACAGAGCAAATCAGAACAGAGGACAAATCCGTATATACACAAGGCGAAAATGTGCGACAGCGCAAAGTTTCCGATATGAAAAACCGTCTTTCTGTATTTAATTCAAATCCCGAAAATGTGGTAATCAGTATTCATCAAAATAAGTTTACCGAAAGCAAATACAGCGGAACGCAAGTTTTTTATTCACCTAACAATCCGCAGAGCGCCGATCTTGCGGAGAGTATCAGACAATCTGTAAAAACTATGCTCCAGCCTGACAATGAAAGGGAATGTAAGAAAGCGGATAAAAGCATTTATCTTTTAAAAAATGCGACTGTGCCCGCTGTAATATGTGAATGCGGATTTATCTCTAACGAAAGCGAATGTGCAAAATTGCAGGACGATACCTATCAACAAAAAATGGCTTATGCGATAGCTGTCGGACTGATGAATGTTTATTAAAGGAAGTTTAATATGGCAAAAATTAAAAGTGTATATATATGCTCGCAGTGCGGCTACGAATCACCGAAATGGTACGGAAAATGTCCGACCTGCGGCGAATGGAACACAATGGAAGAAGAAATCAAAGAAAGCGTGAAAACTGCGCCTGCCGTAAAAAGAAAGGTAGCTTCTGCGGTTTCTTCTCCTTATTCAATTACGGAAATCACCACCGAAAACGAGCACCGCTACGATACGGGCTGCGGCGAACTTAACCGTGTGCTTGGCGGCGGCATTGTAAAGGGCAGTCTTATTTTGCTCGGAGGTGACCCGGGTATCGGCAAATCAACCGTGTTACTGCAAATATGTCAATATCTCGGCAACTCAATGAAAGTGCTTTATGTGTCGGGCGAAGAATCACAAAGACAGCTTAAGTTAAGGGCAAACCGACTCGGTGTAAATTCTCCGAATATTTTTGTAATGACCGAAACCGATGTAGAAGTAGTGTGCGAACAAATCCGTGCTGAAAAGCCCGATATAGTAATGATCGACTCAATTCAGACAATGAATCTTACAGAATTAAGCTCCTCACCGGGCAGTGTAACGCAGGTCAGAGAATCGACAAACTGCCTTATGCGCACGGCAAAGTCGCTTGATATTCCAATGTTTGTGGTAGGTCATGTAAACAAAGAGGGTTCAATTGCGGGTCCGAAAGTGCTTGAGCACATCGTTGATACCGTACTGCACTTTGAAGGTGACAAGCAAATGTCATGCAGAATTTTAAGAGCAGTCAAAAACAGATACGGTTCTACAAACGAAATCGGCGTGTTTGAAATGACCGACACGGGACTTGTGGAAGTGCCCAATCCGTCTGTAATGTTGCTGTCGGGCAGACCGAAAGGCGTATCGGGTACTTGCGTAACCTGTACAATTGAGGGTTCTCGTCCTATTCTTGCGGAAGTTCAGGGACTTGCAACGCAAAGCGGCTACGGCAACGCTCGAAGAATGGCAACGGGCTTTGACTACAACCGACTTTCGCTTTTGCTTGCCGTGCTTGAAAAAAGAGCGGGATATTATTTTTCAAACAATGACGCTTATATAAACATTGTCGGCGGTCTTAGAATTGACGAACCTGCCATTGACCTTGCGGTCGCAATGGCGCTTATCAGCAGTCTGAAAGATGTTCCGATTGACGAGAATGTTGTAGTGTTCGGCGAAATCGGTCTTGCCGGCGAAATCAGGGCGGTTTCTCAAGCTCAATTAAGAGTAAACGAGGCTGTAAGGCTTGGATTTACAAAAATCATTCTTCCGTATCACAATCTGAAAGCCGTAAAATGTGACGGTGCAGAGCTTATCGGAGTTAAAAATATAAGACAGGCCTTTGAGGCAGTCAGCATATGAGCGCCTTTGTAATGTCCGACAAGTACCCGAAACTTTGCAAAGCAATTGAAAATTTTGGGTACGATATTATACCGTCGGATAAAATTTTACAATTTAATACACCCGAGCAGCGGCACATTGATATGCAAATGCTAAAAATCAACAACGATATTTTTTTGCTTAAAGAATGTAATAATTTAAAAAGACTTCGTGAAAACAAAGAATATAATATAATTCTTTGCAAGAATAATATTGACGGTAAATATCCGCATTGCGTGGCACTTAATTGCCTGTATATCAGCGGAAAATTATACGGCAGGGAAGAGGCTATAGATGTTTCAGTCAAAAATTACTGCAAGGAAAACGGCATTGAGATAGTCGATGTAAAACAAGGTTACACACGCTGTTCAACTGCGGTTATCGGTAAAAACAGCGCCATAACCGCCGACAGCACAATCTATAATGCGCTTACCAAAAACGGAATTGATGTTCTGAAAATCGACAGCGGAAGCATAAGACTTGACGGATACGATTACGGATTTATCGGCGGTGCGTGTACAATGATTGATGACGGTACTGTAGCGTTTTTCGGTGATATAAAAACTCACCCGAATTTCCGAAAAATCGAAAGATTTTGTATAATTCATAATGTAAAAATAATTAATTTAGCAGAAAATAAACCGCTTACAGATGTAGGCGGCGCAGTAAAGATATGACAAGCCCCGGCTTTGGAAAAATCAAAGTCGGGGCTGTTTTTTTATTAGTGCCTTTATCAAAAGTTGAGGTAAATTATGGTTTAGATTAAATAATTTTAAAATTCAGGTAAACGTTATAACTCGTAATAAATTTTTATTATTTTTCATCGGATTTTTTATTGGATTTTTGCTTTACCTTAGACAAAGGATTTTTCTCGGCGGCATTTTTCATCTGCTCGGAACTTAAGTGGGTGTAAATCTCGGTTGTGCCGAGGTTTTCGTGACCGAGCACATCTTTTAGCACTCGTATGTCAACTCCGCCGTACTGATACATCAGTGTTGCCGCAGTGTGCCTTAGCTTATGGCAGGAGTAGCCCTGTGCATTCAGACCGATTTTTTCAAGATATTTATACACCATAGCCTGTATGGTTTTTACGCTCATTCTGCGGTGATTTCGGCTGATAAACAGCGCATATTTGTCCTTAACGCCGTCAACGGGCCGCACCCGCATATAATTTTCGATTGCGGAAACGCAGGCGGAATTAAGGTAAATAATTCGTTCTTTGTTGCCCTTGCCGACAACACGCATAGTGTCATCCTGATGAATGTCCGTGTAATTCAAAGACGCCATTTCAGACACACGCAAGCCGCAATTTAAAAACAGCGTGAGAATACAGTAATCACGCTCCTTATAATCACCGTCGACTGCATTCAGCAATTCAAGACTTTGCTCAAGCGTAAGATACTTTGGCAAAGATTTTTTCTTTTTGGGAACTTCAAGCTGTTCAACAGGATTGCTGTCAAGCACGCATTTTTTTGTTGCGAGATAGTTAAAATAACCCTTAAGGCTCGAACATTTACGGGCACGGGTAACATTTTGATTTTTGCGCTCACGCTGAATATAATTCATAAATTCATATGCGTCGTTCAACGTGACGGTTTTCACAAGTTCAAGGTCAACATCAGAAATCGAAATGTTCTCAAATTCAGAATCATTCGGAACAAGTCCACGCTGTAATTTTATAAATCTGAAAAATGTACGCAAATCTATGTAGTACTCATCAACGGTTTTCTGTGATTTTCCTTTGACCGTCTGCATATAAAACAAGTAATCCTTGATTATCTGCGGCGCTTCATCTATGAAAGAAATACTCATTTAAATGCTTCACCTTTCCCCTTAATTATACAAAATATATGTTTTTGTTTTGCTCCTTGGTTGTAGAAATTGATTTGTTTGTGCGGGTGCGATTTGTGCGTTAGGTTGTCGGCGGTCCGCTATATGTCGGCTTGTTTTTAAACGCTATTTTCCTTTAGCACCGCTGGCGGGGCTGTTCGTGGTACTTTAGTACCCGACAGCGTAAGTCAGCGTATCAACGCAAGTATTGTCTTTATGTAGGCTTTTTTCTAAAAACTTCTTCTTTCCTACATAACTGTCTATTGCATACTTGTTTCCCTCTGCGCACCTTAGGCGTAGGCGTTTGCCAATTCCACGCCAGAGGACGCCCCCCGCAAGACTGCGGGGCGGGGGGGTGTTGATAACCGAGTGTGCCATTATTTTATACCTTAACAAAAACAAAAAAACAAAAACGAGGAATACCCCTACAAAGTAATCGCAAGCCGACAAGTCCTTATTATCAAGTTGACTGCTCACCCTCTCCCATTTTGACATATAAAAAAACCCCACTCCCTACGGTGAGGAAGTGGGGAAAATTGGGTAGAGTATGAAAACTCCACGCCGTCGGACAACTAAATTATAGCATACCTAAAAGTGGGTTGTCAAGGGTTTATTTTCCACTTTACAAAATAGTGCAAGAGCGTAACCTGTGCACCGCCGTAAATCGTAAACGGATTGCACAGACCGCCGAAACACTGAAACGCAAAAAGTTTAGCCGTTTCTCTCGCCGCCGCCCAGCTTTCCGCCCACAGCGGAAAGCTGGAGCAGGCGTAATCTGTTGCACCGTCTTTTTCCTCTATCTTGTAACAATAAACAAATGTAAATTCGTATAACATCTTTTTTACTCTCCTTTAGCAGTAAATTATAATTCGGTCGGTGCTGGAGAAACCCAGCACCAAACAAAGCAAACAACGCCAGAACGACGACGAACGACAGCAGGACGAACAGCCCAAACAAAGCACGAACGACGGACAGCGGGCAAAGCGGAAACAGGAACGCAACGCCAACCAACAGGCGCAGACGAACCACGCAACGCAAACCAAACAGAGCCAAGCCCAGCGGGGCAACGAGCGGGACGGGGAAAGCGAACAAAGCAAAAGCCACGAACCGCAAGCCACACACCCCACAACGGAGCAAGCGCAACGGCAAGCAGAGCACGGAACAGACCGCCGCCGCCCGAAACCCAGCGCCACAAACGACCGACAAGAGAACAAAAACGCAACAAGGTAAAAACCCCTATAAGATATATTTGCCTTAGGCAACTCCCACAAGGTCACCTTACAGGTGGGATTACAAAGTAATGGGAATGGCTAAAGTAAGTGCGGGAGTGTCAACCCCGACCGTAGGGAGCTCGGCGAAAAAAACAACCAACCGCTATAAATTATAACAAGGTTGTTTTTTTCGAGGGTTGACACAATGCACCTTAGCACAATGGGAGGACTATGGCAAATATATTGTCCTCTTGATGTGGGTTGCCTTAACAGCTGGCGGGCGTGTAGTGGTTATGTGTAGTGGTTAGCACCGCCCGCCTTGCTTTGCGATTGCGCCCCTTGCGGGTGCAGAGCAAAGCAACTACAACCAAACTGTCCGTCAGCTGTGTAGCTACATAAGAATTGCGCAACAGCGAGAGTGGCGGCTGTGGGCGGTTGCGGGGCGCAGCAGGGCAACCGAACGCAGACACCGCCGAGCGGAGTTTCAAACAAGGAAAGGGAGCAAGATTTTCCTTTCTTATTACTACTTGATAATAAGGACATTATTAAGTCAAAATAATGTTATCAAAGTATTTAAACGGACATATCCTCACTACCGACCAGTGCCGGTTCAACCAAAGAAAAAAGCTCTATATCAACCAACAAGGCGAACTGCTTGCAGTCGAGGTTATGACCTCCACAAGTAAGTGTTTTTCTGACGGCGGCAACGAGTTAAGCGATATGTCAGTTAAGCGCAAAAGACATCAAGACAACCAAAAACTTATAGAGCAAATGCACTACGAACTTTACAACGAGCCTGTACAGCCTGTTGTAAAAGAAAACCCAATTGAACGGAGCAAGCGGCGTGCAAAAAAACAGATTAAAGACCTTATTCTGTGCGGCAATTTCGACACTTTCGTTACGCTCACACTTGACGGTGAAAAGATAGACAGGCAAGACTACGGGGCAGTTATTAAGAAAGTCAATGCTTATCTTAACAACCGTGTTAAGCGTGACGGCTTGCGTTATCTCGGAGTGGCAGAACGACACAAGAAAGGCGGCATACACTTTCACTTTCTTGTCAACGGCTCGGCGCTCAAGCTGGCAGACAGCGGGACGGTATCGGTACAGGGAAAAAAGCGACCGATTAAAATAGCCACCGCCGACAGGCAGAACATACCGCTTGAGCAAAGGCATACTGTGTACAATGTGGCTGATTGGTCGCTGGGGTTCAGCACCGCTATTGCGTGCTATGGTGATGTTATGAGCGTTAGTGCGTATGTGTGCAAATACATAACCAAAGCCGACGAAAAAATCGGCGGGCGGTGGTATTATTCGGGCGGCAAGCTGTGCAAGCCTGTTGTACAGTATGGCAACGCTGACTACACAACCGCTCCGCAGGATTGGGAGTATGATACAGGATATAACAAGCTGAAATGCAGATTGGAGCAAACAAAGTGCGACTTATAACAAACGACGGCGATTTTATGTTATCAAGCTACGACTTATCACCAGACGACCTGTGCAAAATGGCGGGGGCGTTGGTGACTGCTATGCAGATGTTGCACCCCTCACCGTGGCAACCGAAATTTATACTCGGTGAGTGGGACGACAATTTCGGTAATAGCGTATATGTTGAATATAAATATCAAACAATGCAAAAGCAATGAAAATAAATAGGGGCATAATATGCCCCTATTTATTTTTGCTCACAATTTTTTTAAGAAAATGTGAGTTTACATTTTTAGGATTGTACACCGCCCGCCGAAAAAATGCGGGCAACAGTCAACCCGCAACTTCAACACAAATTGACGGATAGCTCTAAAAAGCCTATAATTAGAATATGAGAGCCGATTACATCAAGCCGAGTGTTTACACACGGATATACCACTTAATGCAATATGAGAACGCATTGGCGCTTAGGTTAAGCCTTGAAACAGGACTGCGTATTGGTGACTGCTTAGCACTCACGCCCGCACAACTGCAAGGGCAAACAATTTCATACACGGCACAAAAAACAGGAAAGAGGGGTAAAAAAAGAATTACTGCCGACCTTGCGAACCGCTTACGCAAAATCAGTAGTAAAAAGTTTATTTTCGAGGGGCGCAACGGTGACAAGCCACGAACACGGCAAGCCGTGTGGAAAGATGTTAAAAAAGCAAGTGCCATAGCAAAAGTTGAGGGGAATTTCTCGCCGCACTCTGCACGAAAGACATACGCAGTTGAGGAGTTCCACGCAAAGGGCTTTAACGAAGTACAAAAGGAACTGCAACACGACAGAGCAGAAACAACTATGCTCTATGCGTACTCTGACATACTTTTCAGAAAAAACGGAATTTCCGAATTTTCAACCGAATATTTGACCGAAGTTGCAGAAAAAACACTTGAAATCGTGCAAAAAATCGCAAAAAAATTGGAAATTGAGATATAAGCCCCGCCGCTCGCACCGCAAAGGTGCGACAGGATAGGAAACAAAAGTAACAAAGAAATACTGCGGCAAAACATAAACCGCATTAGCGAACAAAATAAAACCTTAGGCTTTTACCTAAGGCGTTCTTTAAGAGCAACCACTAACAAGGCGGTTGCTTTTTCTGTGTCTGTAATTTCTGCACCAAACGGCGTATAGTGATGTGCAAGACACCACCATTTATAGTTAATGTACATATTTTCTGTCGGGTAATATTTCACAATATGATGTAGCCGTTTGTATGTTAGCCACGACATATAGGGATAATCGGGTGTGGTTGTTCTTAAAGGTTGCCTGTTGTAGTTTCTTTCTGAATTGTAATTGTAGTATGTCATAATACCGCTCCTTTTATTTCGACCAAAAACACACGCCGTCAAGGGCTTTAGTGCATTTCACCCTTGACGGCGTGTGTTAGACTATTACAATTTTTCAAGGAGCGGTATTGACATACTGCAATGGTATGTGATAATATACTGTTGGTGAGCGGTCACATTGTACAACTTCGGAAAGGAGTACATAGCCGCAGTAGCCGACAAGGAACGCAAGCCTACTGCACAAACTTTCTGCGTGCGGAGCAATACAAAAACAATGTTTTGTAAGCATTTCCTAAACCACGGTAGCGTTCGGGGTTTGAAATGCGATTAGTTCGGGGTGCTTTAGCTCCCCGAATTATACAAAACATTGATTTTGTATAATTAACTATATTTTTATACAAGGGTAGAAAACCTGTAATTCGATTACGGATTGCAGGTCTTCTACCCACTTTACTTACACATTATTATATCATATGACATATAAAAAGCAAAGCGTTTTCTCAATTGCATTTTACATATCTTCTGCGTTGTAAATAGATGTGACCATCTGTACTTTTTCTCCCGGTACCGTCAGTTCCGGATATCTGCGAATTGCCTTCTTCTTACACTTGACAAACTATATCCGTATTTTCTGCTTCTCTTTTTTATTGGTTCACATCATTTTAACACACACAATAAAAGCGGTATTTGCAAAAATATAATAATTGACTTTTACTGCAAAAAAGACTATAATTTACTGGTATGCTTTTGTCTTTACAATATTGCTACAGTAAATTGTAGGGGCGGACAGTGTTCGCTTGGTCAAAGCTTTTGCCAATTGTCACTTTCCGTCCTTTAGTTATGCAATAAATACAGCATATTAGATTTTTTATGAACAGGGGTGCGTGAATGGAGCAGTCAGAAAAAAATACCATTATATCTTTAAGGGATATATTCGTCCGATTTGACGGAGAGGTAATATTAAACCATATAAATCTTGACTTTAAAGACAAGGAATTTATTACTATTCTCGGGCCGAGCGGCTGCGGAAAAACCACTACCCTAAGAATTATCGGCGGTTTTGTCGAACCTGAAAGCGGAGATGTTCTCTTTGACGGTAAAAGAATCAACGGCACACCGCCAAACAAAAGAAATGTTAATACGGTCTTTCAAAAATATTCGCTTTTCCCACATCTTAATGTGTTTGACAATGTCGCTTTCGGTTTAAAACTGAAAAAACTACCGAAAAACGAAATTAAAGAGCGTGTTTCAAAAATGCTTGCGGTTGTTGACCTTAAAGGATATGAAAAGCGAGCTATCACAAAACTTTCGGGCGGTCAGCAGCAGCGTGTTGCCATTGCAAGGGCTTTGGTGTGTGACCCGGAAGTTATTTTGCTTGACGAACCGCTCGGTGCGCTTGACCTTAAGCTAAGAAAGAGTATGCAGATTGAATTAAAAGAAATTCAGCAAAACTCTCAAAAAACTTTTATATATGTAACACACGATCAGGAAGAGGCTCTTACAATGAGCGATACCGTTATTGTAATGAACAACGGTGTTGTTGAGCAGGTTGGCTCACCTGAAGATATTTACAACGAACCCGTAAATGCGTTTGTTGCGGATTTTATCGGCGAGGCAAATATTCTTAACGGCACAATGCTCGGCGACTGCCGTGTAGAAATTCTCGGCAAACAACTTGAATGTGTTGACAAGGGCTTTGGCGAAAACACACCTGTCGATGTTGTAATCCGTCCCGAGGATATTGAAATTACAACTCCCGAAAAAGGTCAGCTTGCAGGCACTGTAGTAAAATCGACATTTAAGGGCGTTCACTACGAAATGAGCGTAATGTGCGGCAAGTGCGAAATCCTTATACATTCCACTTCTTCCGCAGAAATCGGCAGTCAGATCGGTATGCAGGTAATTCCGTTTAATATTCAGATTATGAATAAACTCCTGCCGTTCTATAATAATGAAATCGAAGTAACGGTTTCTTCCGCAAACGAAGACGAAAATACATTCAGCTTTGAGTTTGAGGATGAAACTATTGAAGTTAAAAATCATTATTTTGAAGAAGGCACAAAATTAAAAATCACACTTCCGCCGGACGCACTTTCACTTGCGGGTGACGGCAACGGTGACCTTACGGATTTATATATTGAATCTGTTATTTATAAGGGTGAACATAATGAGATTATCCTTGAGTCGGACACACGAAAATGGCTTATGCTAAGCGACACTGACGAACAGGTTGCCACTTATGTACCGCTCTCGTTTGATTTTGATAAAGCGAAATTTGAAGTTTTATCCGATAAGGAGGGTTAAAGATGAAATCACGCAAGCCCTCTATTCCCTATATAATTTGGATGGCGGTATTTACAATGATACCGATGATAATGGTCGGTATTACAGCTTTTACAGGCAAGAACGGCGGATTTTCGTTGGAGGCTTTTGAAAAGGCTTTCTTTTATAAAGAAGTATTTTTAAGGTCGCTTTGGATTGCATTAATATCAACCGCAATCTGTTTGCTTATTGCTTATCCGCTTGCTTATATGCTTACAAAAATGAAACCGTCAACGCAGAATTTTGTAAATATGCTTTTGATGATTCCTATGTGGATGAACTTTTTGCTTAGAATATACGCATGGGTTACGATTTTACAGTCAAACGGTCCGCTCGATACAATTTTATCATTCTTCGGAATACACGGTACATACCTCGGAAATTCGGGTGCGGTTGTGCTCGGTATGGTTTATGAGTATCTTCCGTTTATGATTCTTCCGATTTACACTGTTATGAGTAAAATTGACAATGGTCTTATTGAGGCGGCTCAAGACCTCGGTTCAAACGGATTTCATGTTTTCAGCAAAGTTGTGCTTCCGCTTAGTATCCCAGGTGTTATTTCGGGTATAACACTTGTTTTTGTTCCGTCGGCAAGTACATTCCTTGTAGCACAGTACCTTGGCGGCACAAACGATATTATGATCGGTGACATTATAGACAAGGTGTTCTGGACAGACCAAAGTACGGGTTCGGCGATTTCGCTGATACTGATGGTATTCATCCTTGTGTTCCTTGTGCTTATGAATTTCTTTGGAGATGAGGAGGCGATTGCATAATGAAAAACAAGCATATCGCCTCAAAGATATATACAACGCTTGTGATGTTGTTTTTATATCTTCCGATTTTTGTACTCATTATATTTTCGTTCAACGAGGGTAAAACTACTGTATGGAAAGGCTTTTCGTTCAAATGGTATGAAGAACTTTTCAGAGATGATAAAATTATAAACGCTCTCGGCAATTCGCTTATAATTGCCGTACTCGCATCAATTTTCGCAACCGTACTCGGCACTGCCGCAGCTATAGGAATAAGCAATTTCAAAGGTAAAAAAAGACTGTTTATACAAAGTGCGTCTAACATTCCGATTATCAGTCCTGACATTGTAATGGGCGTATCGCTTATGCTTTTATTTACATTTTTAGGTGTTTTATTTAACTTTGAAATGGGTTTTGTTACCGTGCTTATTGCTCATATATGTTTTTGCGTTCCTTTTGTAGTGCTTAATGTTATGCCGAGAATACACAAGATGGACCAAAGTATTTATGATGCGGCGCTCGACCTCGGCTGTAATCAATGGCAGGCTTTTTACAAGGTGGTAATTCACGAGCTTATGCCGGGTATTTTCTCCGGACTTTTAATGAGCTTTACTTACTCTCTTGACGATTTTATAATCACATATTTTACAAGAGGCGCAAAGTTTCAAAACTTATCAATTGAGATCTACTCAATGACACACAGAAGAATATCGCCGAAAATCAATGCGCTTTCCGCACTTTTGTTTTTAGCGGTACTTATCGTTATGATACTTATAAATATTCGTGACAAACACGAGGAAAAGGTGAAAAAATAAACTGAATAAGGGAGATTGAAAATGAAAAAATTTGGCTGTGTTGTTCTTTCTTTACTCATCGGTACAGCGGCTTGCAGTGCAATGGCAGGCTGCGGCAAAAGCTATGACGGTGAAGTTAATGTATATAACTGGGGCGAATACATTGCAAACGGTGAGGACGGTACGCTTGATGTAATTGACGAATTTGAAAAAGAGTACAACATCAAGGTAAACTACACCACTTACGAAACCAACGAAGAACTTTACAATATGCTTAAAAACAGCAATGTAAGTTATGATGTTGTTATTCCGTCAGATTATATGATAAGCAAGCTCATAAGCGAAAATATGCTGCAGGAACTTGATTACAGCAACATTCCTAACAAAGATAACCTTATGGAACGCTTTAAAAATCTTTCCTGCGACCCTGAGGGTAAATACACTGTTTGCTACACCTGGGGCGTTACTTCAATGGTTTATGACAAAACAAAAGTTGCAACAAAGCCAACTTCATGGGAAGCACTTTGGGATAAATCGTTAAGCGGCGACATTCTTATGTTTAACAACAGCCGTGACGCTATGGCAATTGCAATGCAGCTTTGCGGTATTAATCCCGCCAATTGTACCAAAGAGGATGTTGACAAGGCGGCGGCAAAGCTTTCCGAACAAAAGCCTTTGCTTAAGAAATATGTAATGGATCAGGTTTTCACAGAAATGGAAAACAGTCAGTCGGCAATCGCACCGTACTACGCAGGCGATATCGTTATGATGATGGAAAATAACGAAGATTTGGACTATGCAATGCCCGAAAACGGCTCTAACCTTTTCTATGACGCAATGTGTATTCCTACTTGCAGTAAAAACAAAGAGAATGCCGAAAAATTCATTAACTTTATGCAGTCACCTGAAATTGCGGCAGCTAACTTTGAATATCTCTACTACGCAACACCTAATCAGAAAGCATATGACGAGTATCTTGACGAGGATATAAAGACTAACGAACTTATCTTCCCGAGTGACGAATATCTTGATAAATGTTATGTATTTACAAATGTACCCGACGATGTTTACAGCTATATGCAGGAACAGTTCGTAAAAATTCAGGCTGATAAATAATCAAAATCAAAGCAAACAGAGCAGACTTAAAATTACAGTCTGCTCTGTTTTTATGTTTTTATGATTTTGTTATGTATCAGAAATTAAATCAGCATTTTACTTTTTAATATTCTGTCGAATATCAAGCACATATTTTTCTCCTAATCACTTTTCGGTTATTACCTTATAGCAATCCGGGCGTCTGTCACGGAATATTCCCCAGCCGAGTCTGTTTTGAAAAACCTCGTCAAGGTCAAATTCAGCTGTAAGTACGGTTTCTTCATCTCTTGACGCAGATTTAATAATCTCTCCCGTTTCGTTTGTAATGAAAGATGAGCCGTAAAAAACAAGTGAGGAGGTCTGATTGCCGTTTTCGTCACAAGGGGTTACATCTTCCCTACCTATGCGGTTTGCCGCAATTACGGGAATTACATTCGCCGCAGAATGTCCCTGCATACATCTTCTCCAATGCGGCATACTGTCGCACTCAAGTATAGGTTCTGAACCGATAGCAGTCGGATAGAAAATCAATTCGGCGCCGTTTAATGCGAGGGCTCTTGCGGTTTCAGGAAACCACTGATCCCAGCAAATACCCACGCCAATTGTGCCATACCTTGTCTTAAAGGTTTTAAAGCCTGTATCACCGGGGATAAAGTAGAACTTTTCCTGATAATAATGGTCATCGGGAATGTGGGTTTTGCGGTACACACCGAGAATTTCACCGTCCGCATCAATTACCGCAGCACTGTTAAAAAGGCGGTTTCCGTCACGCTCGTAAAAGCTGACAGGAATAACAATTTCAAGTTCTTTCGCAAGTTTTGCAAAATGTTTTACAGCATCGTTTTCAAGGGTAGGCTTAGCAAAATTGTAGTAGTCATATCGTCTTTCCTGACAAAAATACTGTCTTTCAAACAGTTCGGGGAGTAAAACAATATTTGCGCCGTCTTCTTTTGCCTGTCGCACAAATTTTTCGGCATTTGCTATATTCTCCCAAACATCGGTTGTACATTTCATCTGAACCGCCGATACCTTAACTTTTCTCATATTTTACCTCCCTTATCGGTAAACGGAATTTGTTGTGTAATGCAGTGAATGTTGCCTCCGCCGACAATAATATCTCTTGCATAAATCGGAATAATTTTCCTGTCCTTGCAAACTCTTTCAAGAATTTCTGCGGCAACTCTGTCGCTTTCGGCATTTTCACCGCCGAATTGAGGCAAAATCACAGCGCCGTTGCAAAAATAAAAATTAACATACGATGCCGCAAGCCTTTCTCCGACTTCTCTTGTGTCCTCTCCGTCCTCGAATATATATCCTTTTATATCGTTTTCGGTAACTGTCACGGGAATTTTCGGAACAGGCAGTTTATGAACCTTAATCTTTCTTCCTTTATTATCGGTTGAATTTTCAAGAATATCAAGGCACGCTTTTGATATTGCATATTGCGGGTCGTTTTCATCATCACACCATGCAAGTACAACCTCTGCTGGAGCGACAAATGCGCATATGTTATCTATATGACCGTTGGTTTCGTCATTATAAATACCCTTTGGCAACCAGATTATTTTATTTATACCAAGGTATTTATTTAGCTTTTCTTCAATCTCGGCTTTTGTCAGCTGCGGATTTCTGCCTTTGCTTAACAGACATTCTTCTGTTGTAATGAGCGTGCCCTCTCCGTCAGTATGAATTGAGCCGCCCTCAAGCACAAACGGATGTGCGTCATACAACGGAACGCCAAGCGTTTTGCAAAGTTCATATGGAATTTTATCGTCATTCTCCCAATTTGCATACAGACCGTCATATTCACCGCCCCATGCGTTGAATTGCCAGTCGATGGCACGAATTTCGCCGTTATTGTTTACAGCAAAAGTCGGGGCGGTATCCCTTGCCCATGCATCATCGGAATTTATATTCAAAACTTCCGCATTTTTAACACCTTCAAGGCAAGCCTTTGCGTGAGCAAATTTTTTGTCGCTTGCAAGCACAAATACCTTTTCAAACTCCGCAATTTTTCCTATAATTTTCGCAAAAACCTTTTCGGCAAATTTTGCCTCATAGCACCAACTTCCGGGTCTTTCGGGCCAAATCATAACGGTGGCGGAATGTTTTGAAAATTCAGCAGGCATACAAAAGCCATCGTCAGTTGGAAATTTGTTTTTTATATACTCAAAGCTCATTTATGAAAGCCTCTCTTTAAAATCGTTGTACGAAAATTCTTTTATAACCTCGCAGTTATCTTCATTATGCATAAGGACAATTGACGGCAGCGGCATACCGTTAAAGGTATTGTTCTTTACCATTGAGTAAATCGCCATATCCTCAAAAATCAATCTGTCACCGATTTTAACTTCACTGTCAAAGCTGTAATCGCCGATTACATCGCCTGCAAGGCAGGTACAAGATGACAAACGATAAGTAAACGCTTTTTCATTAGGCTTACCGCTGTTTTTGAGCGGTGGCCTGTACGGCATTTCAAGAACATCAGGCATATGACAGGCGGCAGATGCATCAAGAATCAGAATATCAAGTCCGTTGTGAACAATGTCCATAACCTCTGTAATAAGATAGCCTGCATTCAGTGCCGCTGCCTCACCGGGTTCAAGATAAACTTCAACATCGTATTTATTTTGAACATACTTTATAAGGTCAACAAGCGCCTTTGTATCGTAATCATCTCGTGTAATATGATGTCCGCCGCCAAAGTTGAGCCATTTTGCGTTATAAAAATACTTGCCGAACTTTTCTTCAACTGCCTTAAAAGTAGACACCAAATCATCTGAATTTTGCTCGCACAATGTGTGAAAGTGAAAGCCCTCAACTCCGTCAAGCAAATCTTCTCTGAAATTTGCCTTTGTAACCCCAAGTCTTGAACCGTAAGCGCACGGGTCATAGATTTCGTGTCCCTCTTGTGTGGAAAATTCGGGGTTAAGTCGTATGCCTACGCTTACATCTGCATTTTGCCATTTATCCCTGTATTTTTCAAGTTGAGAAAATGAGTTAAAAACAATATGACCGCAGATTTTTAAAATCTCTTCAAAATCATTCTCCTTAAAAGCAGGTGCGAAAATGTGCGTTTCTTTTCCGAAACATTCGTGACCGAGTTTAGCCTCATAAAGCCCGCTTGCCGTTGTGCCCGACAGGTATTTGCTCATAAGCGGATACACGCAAAATGCCGAAAAAGCCTTTTGAGCAAGCAGGATTTTACAGCCTGTTCTGTCTTGAACGCTTTTTAATATTTCAAGGTTTTTTATCAGCTTTTGCTCATCTATAACATAGCAAGGTGTTTTTAATTCTGTAAATTTCATCGGCTTACTCAACTGTTACGGGATTTTCGTCAACAACCCAAGGAAGACCGAATTTATTAAGTGCCTCCATATACGGATCGGGATCAAACTCCTCTACATTATAAACACCCGGCTTTTTCCACTGACCGCTAAGAACAAGTGACGCACCGATCATAGCCGGCACACCTGTTGTGTATGATACAGCTTGCGAGCCGACCTCTTTATAGCACTCCTGATGGTCGCACATATTGTAGATGTAAATTGTCTTTTCTTTGCCGTCCTTAACGCCTGTAAAGATACAGCCGATATTTGTCTTGCCCTTAGTGCGTGAACCGAGAGATGCAGGGTCAGGCAAAAGAGCCTTTAAGAACTGAATCGGTACAATTTCTCTGCCCTCATACATAACAGGCTCGGTAGAAAGCATACCGACATTCTCAAGGCACTGCATATGTGTAAGGTAGCTCTGTCCGAATGTCATAAAGAAGCGAATACGCTTTACATTCGGAATATTTTTTGCGAGTGACTCGATTTCCTCGTGGTGAAGCAGGTACATATCCTTTTCGCCCACACCGTCAAAGTTATACACTCTCTTAATCTCCATAGGTTTGGTTTCAATCCACTTGCCGTCTTCCCAATACGAGCCGTTTGCGGATACCTCACGAAGATTGATTTCAGGGTTAAAGTTTGTTGCAAACGGATAGCCGTGGTCACCGCCGTTGCAGTCGAGAATATCTATATAATGGATTTCATCAAAATAATGCTTGAGCGCATATGCTGTAAATACGCTTGTAACACCCGGGTCAAATCCTGTACCCAAAAGTGCTGTGATACCTGCTTTTTCAAACTTTTCTTTATATGCCCACTGCCATGAATAATCAAAGTAAGCGGTAAAGCCAAGGTCTTTACAGCGTTTTTCATAAACAGCTTTCCATTCGGGGTCTGTTGTGTCCTCCGGTTCATAGTTTGCCGTATCAATGTAGTCTGTTTTGGTTTCAAGGCAGGCGTCCATAATCGTTAAATCCTGATACGGAAGTGCGAGGTTTAATACCGCATCGGGCTTGTATGAATTAATAAGAGCCACAAGTTCATCCTTACTGTCGGCATTTACCTGTGCGGTTGTAATAACCGTTTTTGTTGTGTTTTCAAGTTTTGCTTTTATAGCGTCACACTTTGATTTCGTCCTGCTTGCAATGCAAATTTCTGTAAAAACATCGCTGTTCTGACAACACTTGTGAATTGCAACACCTGCAACACCGCCACAACCGATAATTAAAAGTCTGCTCATTTTGTTTTCCTCCAATATATAAAATTATTTTTCTTCTTCTGCAAGTAAATCTTCAACATATTTCGGTAGCATAAATGCACCTCGATGAAGATTGGTCGTATAGTACCAAGTTTTTATGCCACGCTTGTTCCATCTTTTAGCGTCAAGGTCTTTGAGCGGATGATACTTTTTAGATGCAAAGCCAAACAGCCAATAACCTGCGGCACAGGTAGGAATATGTGCCTGATACACACGGCTTATCGGAAATGAGTTGTACACTCTCTTGTGCATAGCCTTACAAGCACCCTCGTCCTCATCATAGAACGGACTGCCGTGCTGATATACCATAATTCCGTCATCTTTAAGTGCCTTGTAGCAGCTGCCGTAAAACTCTTTTGTAAAAAGTCCCTCGGTGTGTCCGAACGGGTCAGTAGCGTCATTTATAATTAAATCATATTCGTTATGACTTGTTCTTAAAAACCTTAAACCGTCCTGATAATATATATTTACTCTTTTATCTTCAAGACCCTTTGAGTTGTCGGGGAAATATTCCTTGCACACCTCAACAAACATCTCGTCAGGCTCAACAACATCTATAACTTCAATCTCTTCATAATGTGAAAGCTCTCTGGCAACACCGCCGTCGCCGCCGCCGATTACAAGCACCTTTTTTACATTCGGATGAACCGCCATAGGCACATGAACAATCATCTCGTCGTAGGTGAACTCGTCTTTCTCACTGAAAATCACATTACCGTCTGAAGTAAGAAATCTGCCAAACTCCACAGAATCAAAAACATCAATTCGCTGAAAATCACTCTGACCGCTGAATAGCTGTTTTTCAACTCTTATAGAAAGTTCAACATTATCGGTATGTCTTTCAGAAAACCAAAATTCCATATAAACACTCCTTTGGTTTGTTTTTTACAAAACGCATTATTAGTAACCTTAAAAAACTTTATTTCAATACATTAAGTTTTTCAATATACGGGTCTTCCGTACCCTGCATTGAGCAGCCTTTTGCTTTTGCATAATTAATATACTCTATAATTTCATCTGTAATCATTTCGCCCGGTGAAAGAATCGGTATTCCGGGCGGATAGCACATAACAAATTCACTGCAAATTCTTCCTGCCGTCTGTTCAATCGGCAACATTTCTTTGTCTGCATAAAACGCATCTCTCGGTGTTGCCGATACAATAGGCGGAATGTACTCCATACTAAGCATTTTTGCATTGTCCTTTGAATAAAGCCTTTTAATATCGGCAAGCGCACCTACAAGTCTTTCAATGTCCTGTATTCTGTCGCCGATTGAAATATAGGCAAGTATATTGCCTATATCGCCGAATTCTATCTGAATATCGTATTCGTCACGCAGTAAGTCGTAAACTTCAATTCCGGCAAGCCCTATATCTCTTGTGTAAACTGAAAGTTTGGTTACATCGTAATCAAACACGCTGCTGCCATTGTTAAGCTCTCTGCCGTAAGCGTAGTAACCGCCGATTTCGTTTATCTCATTTCGGGCATATTCAGCCATTTTCATAACTTTACCGAACGACTCTTTTCCTCTCAAGGCAAGGTTTCTTCTTGAAATATCAAGACTTGACATAAGCAGATAGCTTGCGCTTGTGGTCTGCGTAAGATTAATTATCTGCGCCACATACTCCCAGCGTACATTTTTGTTTGTAAGCAGCAATGAGCTTTGCGTAAGACTTCCGCCGGATTTATGCATAGACACCGCCGCAATATCTGCACCTGCCGCCATGGCCGATACAGGCAAATCCTCACCGAAATAGAAATGTGTGCCGTGAGCCTCGTCTGCAAGCACTTTCATACCGTGAGCATGCGCAAGTTTTACAATTGCTTTTAAATCGGAAGCAATACCGTAGTAGGTCGGATTATTTACAAGAATAGCAACGGCATCGGGATTTTCTTTGATTGCGTTTTCAACTTGAGAAAGTTCCATACCGAGCGCTATTCCGATTTTTTTGTCAACATCGGGATTTACATATGCAGGCACCGCACCGCAGAGCACAAGAGCATTAATAACACTTTTGTGCACATTTCTCGGCAAAATAATTTTATCGCCCGCTTTGCATACAGACCAAATCATACTCTGCACTGCGGAAGTTGTACCTCCGACCATAAAAAATGCATGACCTGCGCCGAATGCATCCGCCGCAAGCTGTTCCGCCTCTAAAATTACCGATACGGGGTGACAGAGATTATCAAGCGGCTTCATTGAATTTACATCAAGACCTACGCATTTTTCGCCGAGAAGTTCAACGAGTTCGTGATTTCCTCTTCCTCTTTTATGTCCCGGCACATCAAAGGGCACTACCCTTTGTTTGCGAAATTTTTGCAAAGCCTCATACAGGGGGGCTTTCTTTTGTGTGTTTATATCCATTTACATTACCCTTTCGGCTTATCAAAAATAATGCAACAAAAAACAGGCGGCACAATGCACCACCTGTTTGATTAACGGATATATGATTTATTTTCTGTAGCTTATGCCGACAGTTAATAGAAGAATTCCGTTTTCAGAGCTAATGTAGCAAATATACCGTTCTGCTCTTATTGACCGTTTCACAAGTGATGTGCTGTTGCACTGATGATAAGTAATCGACTTATAAAATTTGAGCTTTTAACTCAATCAATAATGTGGCTTGCGCCACGCTCGGCAGCTGACCCGCCTGTCCGTATGGGCTTAACTTGCATATGCAAGTGGTCATATATTTGCATGAAAACAGAAATCTTTTTCACGCTAAATTAAGTAAGATATACTCTTACAACAAATTTATAATAAACCAAAACTAATATTTTGTCAAGAAATTTATAGGGTTTTACATAAATTTTATCTTAGACTTACTGTATAATTCTTTTGAGCAAATATGTTCGGTTAAACGGGAAAGAAAAATAATAACCGTCCGCAAAATCTCTTGTAGCCGCAATCATTTCTTTTGCAAGTTCAACACCTACATTTTCGCCGTCTTCACGGTCGGCGTTTTCGGGATAACGATCAATAACTTCATCCGTAACATTAACTCCCGAAATTTCGTTTTTCATAAACAGAGCATTTTTGCGGCTGACCAACGGCATAATTCCGCACAAAATTCTTGCACCCGTTTCTTCTTTTACTCTGCGCAAACGCTCGGCATCTTCTGCTGTAAATACAGGTTGAGTAAGGAAAAATTCTGCGCCTGCCTCCATTTTCTTTTGCACACGCTTAATTTCCGATTCTATTCTTCGTCTGCTCTGATTTATAGCGCCGCCGTAAGTGAGCGGACTGTCTTTTAATGCCTCGCTGTTCATTTCATCGGCAATGCGCATAAGACCCACGGAGTCGAAATTAAACACAGACTTTACTACTTGTCTTGCCATAACGGGGATAGGGTCGCCTGTTATGATAAGAAAATTATTAATGTCGTTTATACTTGCGCCAAGAAAAGTTGAGCGCATGGCAATGGCGTTTTTGTCACGGCAACAGATGTGCGGCATAACTTCAAAACCCGTTACATTCTTGACTTTCTGCGCCATAAGCACAGAGTCGATTCTTGTTCTGCCCGAAGGAGAATCGGGAAATGTAAGTACGTCTACTCCAAGACCTTTGAGCATATGTGCTGCCTCAAGCAGTTTTTTATCATCTGCGCCGAAAGGCGGAGCAAGTTCTACCGCAATAAGTTTTTTATCTTTAATTGTACCGTCGGCATTTCTGAAAAAGCTCTTTTTTATAACAGGCTTTTCGTTTTCGTTGTTTGCGGAAGTTTCATCCGATTTTACGGTAGGTGTAAGGTCAACGGTTTTTGCAACTTCTCTTATGTAATCAGGTGTTGTACCACAGCAACCGCCTATAATATCCGCTCCGAGCAAAGCCATACCATTTACCTTAGACGCAAAATATATCGGATTATCAGCGTATTTTACACGGTTGCGCACAAGTAAAGGATAACCGGCATTTGGCATAGCCGTGGCAAAACAATTGTTGTTAAGATTAATTTTTGACAATATCTGCTGCATATGGGCAGGACCTACACCGCAGTTAAGACCTACGGCGTCAACGCATTTTGAAAATGCAGTTTCACTAACAAGCCTTTCCGCACTTTCGCCCGCCTCACTGTAACCGTACTGATTCACGCAGAACTGCACAATTATAAACGGATTACATTCCTCTTTAATTCTCTTTATTGCAGGCATAATATGTTCGGACTGTGTAAAGGTTTCAAAACATAAAATATCTGCGCCCTCATCTATAAAAGTTTTCGCAATCTGATAGTATTCTTCCTCCACAGCCTCAAAATCAGGCTGAAAAACTGCGGGAACAGGACCGATATTGCCTGCGATAAATATTTCTTTTCCGCTCTGCTCAACCGCTTCTTTTGCAATTTTGTAAGCCGCTTTTATATTTTCCTTAACCTGTTCGATTGAGCAGTCAAGAGAGTATGTATTGCTCGCAAAAGTGTTGGTTCTGATAAGTTTTGCACCGCTGTTTATATACTCGGTATGAATTTCCGATATTCTCTGCGGAGCGGTAATATTTGCATATTCGGGAATATCGACCGTTTTATATTTTTGGGAATAGTATGTGCCGAAAGAGCCGTCTGCAATCAGCTTGCTCTTTTTAAGGTATTCTCTGATATTCATAATTTCTCCTATATTTTTATTATGCCTGCTTTGCGCAAGCCTTGCAATTCGGGTTTTGTTTCGGGAGTTTTATTTTGCGAAAAGACGCATTTAAAGCATTGTAAATAAGCATATAGCCGCATAAAAGTTCACCCTTTGAGAGTAAAAACTTAATTGCCTCCATAGCCTGCAAACTGCCTGTTACTCCGCAAGCCGCACTTATAACTCCTACCTCCTTTGGAAGAGGTACATCGCCCGCTTTCGGTTCTTCTTCAAAAACACATCGGTAGCACGGGGATTTGTGCGGAATATATGTCATAAGCTGACCTTCAAAACCGACAACGCCTGCATGACAAAACGGCTTTTCCGCCTTTACACAGTAATCGTTAATCAAAAACTTACTGCCGAAATTATCGGTGCAATCAAGCACAAAATCATAATCAGAGATAAGCTCGGCTATATTTTCACTGTTCACATATGTTTTGTAGGTTTTGACATTAACATCGGGATTCAACTTATTTATTTTTTCCTTAGCCGATTCAACTTTTGCTTTGCCTATATCGGCACAGTTATGTATAACCTGTCTTTGCAGATTAGACACATCAACTTCGTCGGCGTCTGCAATGCCAATCGTGCCTACTCCTGCGCTTGCAAGATACATAAGCGCAGGTGAGCCAAGACCGCCCGCACCGATTACAAGTACGCTTGAAGAAAGCAACTTTTTCTGTCCGCTCTCTCCTATCTCTTTCATTACAAGCTGTCTTGAATAGCGTTTGTTTTGTTCGTAGGTTAAATTCATAAAAACTCCTAAAATAAAAATCAGGGCAGAAAAACTCTGCCCTAATATTTTAATACTATTTGATTGTAATTGTCAACTTAAATCAGATAAAATCTTTAATATCCTCGCAAATCTGCTCTTTGGTGAGATGATTTTCGGCAAGAACTTCATTATAGTCATATCTGTCGAGAAACTCTTTCTTTAAGCCGTAGTTAAATACTTTGACATCCGATTTACCGTAAAATCTTGCAATTTTTTCGCCGAAACCGCCGTTAAGAATACCGTCCTCAAGTGTAATTACAACATCGTGAGTTTTTGCAAGTTCTGCAAGCAAGTCTTTGTCCGTACCTGTAATGTAAACAGGATTTACAACGGTAACGTCAATACCGTACTGCTTTTTAATTTCATCGGCAACACTTTCACCGAGCTGATAGAATGTGCCGAGTCCGAGAATTGCAACCTTGCCGCCTTCTTTTGTGACGCTGTATTTGTTAAGGCTGTCAAAGTCAATCGGTTTGTAATTCGGATTTGAAACAACTCCGTTGCCCGGTACTCTGATTGCAACAGGGTACTTTCTCTGCGACATACTCCATTCAACCATAGCAAGATATTCTTCCTTGCAAGTAGGTGCAAGATATACAAGGTTCGGAATATTTGAAAGCATTGCAATATCGTAGATACCGAGGTGAGTTACATCGTTCATACCGAATACTGTCGCAGCAAAAACAATAATTGTAACAGGGTTTGAATTAATACATAAATCCTGTGAAATCTGGTCATATGTTCGCTGTATAAATGAACTGTAAACACCGTAAACAGGTTTAGCGCCGTTTTTTGCCATACCCGAAGCAAGAGCTACTGCGTGCTCCTCGGCAATACCTACATCAATAAACTGCTTGCCTGCAATGTCACGCTTGTCCTTTGTAAAGCCTGCAACTGTAGGTGTGCCCGAAGTAATAACAGCAACGCTCTTATCGTTCTTCATCTTATCAAGAAGATAATTTACCGTAATATCATCATAGCTTTCGCCGTCAAATTCAAATTTAGATCTGCCTGTTTCAATGTCAAACGGCATACACCAGTGCCAATTCTCTTTGTCCTTTTCGGCAGGAGCATAACCCTTACCCTTTTGTGTGCAAATATGAACGACTACAGGGTGGTCAATATCTTTTACGCTTTCAAAAGCTGAAATAAGCTGTTCAATATCGTTGCCGTCCTTGACAAATACATAGTCAAGTCCCATTGCCTTAAAGAGGTTACATTCGGCTTTACCGTCCGTATCTCTTAAAAGTTTGAGGTTTTTATAAAGTCCGCCGTGATTTTCGGCGATAGACATATCGTTATCGTTTACAACAATAATAAAGTTGCCGTCAAACTCTCCTGCATAATCAAGGCCCTCAAGAGCCTCACCGCCGCTTAACGAACCGTCGCCGATTACGGCAATTACATTTTCCTTGCCGCCGTTTAAATCTCTTGCCTTTGCAAGACCCGACGCAAGGCTGACAGATGTTGAGGTGTGACCGATATTAAAGAGATCGTGCTCACTTTCGTCAGGATTTGTATAGCCTGAAACATCGTCATACTTATCTTCAAAAATGAATGCGTCTTTTCTGCCTGTAAGAATTTTGTGGCAGTAACTCTGATGCGATACATCAAAGACAAACTTGTCAACAGGTGAATTAAACACATAATGCAATGCTATAATAGCCTCCGCCATACCGAGGTTAGGGCCGAAGTGTCCGCCGTGGATACTTAACTTTTTTATGAGGACTGTACGCATTTCCTGTGCAAGCTGTTTCATTTCTTCCGTATTGAGTGCTTTTACATCTTGAGGTGAATTAATTTTTTCAATATACATAATAACATCTCCTGTAAATTTTATAAAGATATTATAACTGTTAAAGCTGACTTTAAGTCAATAGTTTTTTTAAAATTTTTTGCAAAAAATTTGCAGATGCCGTTTAAATCTACATCTGCAAATAAAATTATGAAATTGAAATTACATTGTATCCCTGGTCTTCGACAGTTTTCTTGAGTACATCGTTTGAAACTTCTGCGGTAAGTGTTACAACAGCTGTGCCTTTTTTGTGGCTTACTTCTGCCTGACTTACCTGTGCAAGTCCCTCAAGACTTTGTTTTACTCTGCCCTCGCAGTGTGAACACATCATACCGTCAATTTTCATTGTCTTTGTCATAGCATTATCATCCTTTTTTGATTTATATTTTATTTTTCTGTCTTTCTTTGGATTTGTAATGTCAAAGAAATTCAGCCTTAGAGCATTGGTTACAACGCAGAAACTCGACAGGCTCATTGCCGCTGCACCGAACATCGGATTAAGCTGCCAGCCGAGCAACGGAATCCAAACGCCTGCCGCAAGCGGAATACCGATAACATTATAGATAAATGCCCAGAAAAGATTTTCGTGGATATTTCTCAATGTTTTGCGGCTAAGTCTTACCGCTGCGGGAACATCCGTAAGTTTGCTCTTCATAAAAACAACATCGGCGGCATCAATTGCAATGTCCGTACCCGAACCGATTGCCATACCTATATCCGCTCTTGTAAGCGCAGGTGCGTCATTTATACCGTCTCCGACCATAAGAACCTTGCCCTGCTTTTTGAGTTCGGCAACAACTTTTTCTTTACCGTCAGGCATAACGCCTGCAATAACCTCGTCAACACCTGCAAGTTTTCCTACAGCCTTAGCTGTTCTCTCATTGTCGCCCGTGAGCATTACAACCTTAATGCCCATATTTTGTAATTGTTTAATAGCCTTCGGACTTTCCTCTTTTATTACATCGGCAACGGCTATTATTCCCAAAAGCTTGTTATCGAGCATAAAGAACAGCGGTGTTTTGCCCTCTTCGGAAAGTTTGTCGGCTTTGCTTAATATATCGTTTGAAATACCGATAAGTGAAGAAATATACTTTTTACTGCCGCCGATAATCCTTTCACCGTTGTATTCGGCAGACAATCCGTTACCCGATTCAGCCTTAAAATCTGTAACTTCATACGGATTTAAAGAAAGTTCCTCCGCTTTTACGATTATCGCTTTTGCAAGCGGATGTTCGCTTTTGGCTTCGATTGAATATGCATATTTTAAAAGTTCATTTTCTGTAATTTCAAACGGAATAATATCTGTAACCTTTGGTTCGCCCTTAGTGATAGTACCCGTCTTGTCAAGTACGGCAATTTGAGTTTTACCTGCCTCTTCAAGGGATGCTGCGGTTTTAAAGAGAATACCTTTTCTTGCGCCCATTCCGTTGCCGACCATAATAGCAACAGGTGTGGCAAGTCCGAGTGCGCACGGGCAACTGATTACAAGAACCGATATACCTCTTGCAAGCGCATAACCTACAGTCTGACCGCACAAAAGCCAAACCGCAATGGTAATAAGGGCTATCACGATTACTGCAGGAACGAATACACCCGAAACCTTATCGGCAATTTTAGCTACGGGAGCTTTGGTTGCCGCAGCGTCGCTTACCATTTTAATAATTTGAGAAAGCGCAGTGTCTTCTCCTACAGCCGTTGCACTGCATTTAATAAAGCCTGATTTATTGATAGTACCTGCCGAAACAGTGTCACCGACAACTTTATCGACAGGAATACTCTCTCCTGTAAGAGCCGACTCGTCAACAGCTGTACTGCCGTCTGTGATTTCAGCGTCAACGGGAATACTCTCACCCGGACGAACAACGAATACATCGCCTTTTTTCACCTTATCAACAGTTACTTCGGTTTCTTTGCCGTCAATCAACAAGGTTGCTTTTTTAGGTGCAAGGTTCAAAAGTGCCTTGAGCGCATTTGTCGTCTTACCTTTTGAGTGAGCCTCAAGCATTTTTCCCACCGTAATCAGCGTAAGAATCATTGCCGCCGATTCAAAATAGAACTCGTGCATATAACTCATAACAAGTTCAGCATTGCCTTTTACCTGTGCATCGGTCATAGCAAAAAGTGCATATACACTGTACACAAACGATGCACCCGAGCCGAGGGCAACAAGCGTATCCATATTCGGCGAACGATGAATTAATCCTTTAAAGCCGTTTATAAAGAATTTTTGGTTAATCACCATTATTATAACGCATAGCAACAGCTGAACAAGTCCCATAGCGATGTGGTTGTCTGTAAAAAAGTTTGGCAAAGGCCAACCCAACATCATATGTCCCATAGATATATACATCAGCACTGCAAGAAAACCGACAGATGCAATAAGTCTGTGCATAAGAACAGGAGTGTCCTTATCTTTTAATTGCTCATTTTCAGCCGACTGCTTTTTTTCACCGCCTGCAACACTTGCACCGTAGCCTGCTTTTTCAACCGCCGCAATTATGCTTTCGTCACTTGCACTGCCCTCTACACCCATAGAATTAGTCAGCAAGCTGACGGAAACGGATTTTACTCCGTTTACCTTTGAAACCGCTTTTTCAACACGAGAACTGCAAGCGGCACAACTCATTCCCGTAACATTAAATTTTTTCATCAAAAGCACCTACCTCATAAGCTTTTGCAAGGTTGCGACAAGGTCGTCAATTGTTTCGTCTTTACCGTTGCGAATATCCTCCGCCACACAGGTTTTGATATGATTTGCAAGCAGCTCTTTATTAAATGAATTGAGCGCCGCATTAACGGCAGAAACCTGAACCAGAATATCGGTGCAATAGGCATTTTTCTCAAGCATACCTTTAATACCCCTTATCTGCCCCTCTATGCGGTTAAGACGATTGATGAGAGCCTTGTACTCTTTCTCGCTTCTTTGCTTTGTTTTATTACTGTGACAATTTTCACATGCCATAAAATCAGTCCTTTATACTTTCATACCCCATAAGGGTATATTTATTATATACCCCCGTATGGTATATTGTCAATACTAAGATATTGATTCCAAAAATTTTATAGATATACTTATAGCAAAATGCATTATATTCACCTTAAAACCTGTCACATACTTTTTCGTACGCAATTCGTGCAAAATGAAATTTAAAATTCTCTTGATTTTTAAAAATAAATCTGTTATAATAATTTCATTGCGGATTAAGCGATTAGCTCCGCCTCGGTTTGCTATGCCGTGTAAAAATTAAGAGCACCTATGCGGGTGTGGTGGAATTGGCAGACACGCAAGATTTAGGTTCTTGTGCTTACCGGTGTGCAGGTTCAAGTCCTGTCACCCGCACCAAACAACAAATGGTATCAATACAAAATAGTATTGATACCCTTTGTTCTTATATTCAGCAAATGAACATCTTGTCTTTAATTATGTATAGTTTTGCAATTAATAGCAAAACAGTCAGTCAAAGCAAAAACTTTAACTGACTGTTTGTGTTAAAACTACTTAAAAAGATAGAATACAAAATATGATAAAATAAACACCGTATATTTTAATAATGGCTATAGTTACTTGAAATGTCTAATCAAAAAATAAAACTATAATCGGTGCAAAGAATTGACATAGGTTTCCGTATAATCGGAAAGTATATCAAGCGAATATTTCTTTGCAAAAAAAGCCTGCATAAAATAGTATATACCGTTAATCAACATAACAACAGCAAACAAATAAGCTATTGTTTTCAGCAATTCCTGGATGTTCACACTTTGGTAATTGTTTCTCATTATCTCTCTAAAAAGCACAACACCGATAATACATAAGCAGTAACCGTAAGATTTGCTGTGACTGTTTGATTTATGGTTGCATTTTGGGATAATCCATTTATTGAGAATAAACAAATCTACGGGAATTACCGCTAAATACAATAAAACTTTTATGGCAATAACAATTTTATCATCTGTATAAAATGCTTTTCCGTCATAATTAAAAACAGAAACAGTTAAAAATAAAACAGAAATATAAATATTTGTTATACACCTCATTAATATGCAACTCCACAATCGCTTAATTTTATATAGCACACAAGATAAAATTGATATTAATGATGCAAAAGCAGTGATTGCTATTGTATATAAATATACAGTTTCTGAAAAAAAGTTAACACTGTCAAAGCCATATGGAGAACCGATTTCTACATAAAATATAGCTGAACAACTAATAAGAAACAAGTCTAAAATTCTAAGAATAAGATTTTTTGTATTATAAAAAATATAATGTTTATAAACAAAAGATGAAATATTTTTCTCCATATTATCCTCCTGAATAGAGTGCTTTGTATTATTTAATAAAATGCAAACATATAATTTTTATGAAAGTATAATAACACCCGAATTATTAATATAATAGCCGAATATCAATAAACATGAAATTATAAAATTCACGATTAAATTAATCAGCAATATTATTTTTACAAAAGCCGCCGTATTATTTACATTGTTTTTACTTATACTAAGCACTGCAAAAGCTAATATCATAGAAATAATAAAATGCAACAATGACATAGAAACGCAATAATTATATTTTACAGTATTTTTTAAATATATTAGTATTTGAAAAACAACGCAACTAAAAGCAAAAACAGTTACACACAAAACAGCAGGTATATATCTTTTTTTATCTGTTGTTTTGTATTTTGATTTCCTGTCACGCTTTAATGCAATAATAAAAAAATACGCTATTATCAAAAATAAAAGACTTACAATAATTTGACTTAACACATTTTTAGATAAAGGAATAATTATAAAACATAATGATATTAATAATGACAGTAACAATACACAATTAAAATTTTTCATATCACAAATTTACCCTTAATCTGAATTAATAATATCTTTTAATGATACATAAGGTTATCTAAAAATGATTTAATATTTGAAGGGTTAATTGAAGTTTCAATTATAAAAGATATATTCTCTTTTACAAAAATTTCATTTGCAATTTTTATTAAATCATTAATTAAAATCTTTTTATACTTCTTTGCTTTTTCAATTGGATCAGATGGTAAAATATCAAGAATAAAATCACTTAGTACATAATCTTCATTCAATTTTTGACAATTGTCTAAATCTATCATTTGATTATCCGTAAAAAACGGTATTGTTGATGCATACTCATTTAATGTTATATCGGTTTTAATTTCATTGATAATTTTGAAAAGAATATCTATACTGTTAAAGATATTTTTATTTTTCACAGTATAAGATATACTATATCTATGAAAGCCGCAATAACTTGTAAGTTGTGTAAAAATATCATCTGTTAATTGATATTTTTCTCTCATAATCATTGACAGTTTACTTCCACATCCGTCACTCAAAATGCTTGTAATAAGTTTTACGCTTTCGTAATCAAAAGTGTTTTTAATATCAAATAATACAACAACTTCACTTAACTTACTGTCTGCATTTATTACAGTTAAATAATTGTCGCTATTTCTTTTTGTGAAATTTGGAGCAATTTCAATTATCGGAGCTTGTTTTTTGCCAAAATTATTAATGATACTAAGTTTTTGCTTTAAAAAATCGTAAAATTCATTGCTAAAGTTACCGGTTATTGTTACACAAGAATTAGTCGGAGAAAAATACTCTTTTTTCCAACTGTTTATCTCAAAAGCAGTCAAAGATTTTACAGTTTTTTGGGTTCCCATAATCGGAAGAGTATATTTTGTGTTATCAAAATATATTGAATCAATCCATTGATTATAAGAATATGCTTTATTTTCTATTTGACGCAAAACAACTTCTTTTTCTTTTAATATAATTGAATTTGACCATTCAAAATCATCAAAAAATTTTAGCATAATATCTAATGCATCATATAAATATTGTGGTATAACATTGATACTAAAAGTAACATAATCGCAGTAAGTTTTGCCTGTAATTTCACCACCGATTTTTTGCATATTAAAATAAAGAGATTCTTGAGATAAATCTGACAGTTGTCTAAAAAAGAGATGCTCCACCAGATGAGAAATACCGTTATTATATTTACTTTCATACAAGGAGCCTGCTTTAAATGAAATGCTAACACTAACATTATGAAGATGTTCTAATTGATGTGTGATAAAACAAATATTATTCGGCAATATTTCAGATTTCTTTTTCATAATTAACCTCTCATTAAGCAAAAGCCTGATCTGCCTCCCAAATTATTATCGCAACCGGAATGATTGCCGCATCATCAATCACTCCAACACCGGTAACATCATTGGCTACTAAATAAACAATAAAAACTGCTGAAATTATAATAACTTCTGTTGCTAATATCTTTTTCAAAGTAATTGGATCATAGCGTTTAAGTCCATTGCGTTTTGGAACTCTACTATGTTCTTCACCATTAGGATGAGCTTTATTACATTCTCTAGCCCCTGTAGGTTGTCGATTTTCGGAACCTTTTCTAGAATCTTTTCTTGGTTTCCAATCACCACCCTTTTTTGAACCCGCCGAATAAGCCTTTCCTACAAATCCCGGTCTGCTTCTTCTCAATCTGTACAAATCAAGATTACATGCTTCACAGCTACCTACATAATAACATGCGTGTTTTCTGCATGATTCGCCTGTCGGATCAGAATACATAATCGGGTTATTCCTGCAATACGCATTCATATTAGTATCGAGAATGTTATCGCCCGACTGGAAATATCCGTCTTCATTTAAAAATCTGTGTACTACAGGGTCGTAGTAGCGGCTCATAAGATAATACAAGACTGATTCAGAATCGTAATAATAGTTGCGATAGCGGAATAGATTATATAGTATAGAGGTTATTTATTTCTCCAATCGTATGTCTCGTTTTTAGATAAGTCAATGGTTACATCATTGATAGAAACAGTGTAGTTGCTTATCCATTTTATTTCAGCATTATAATCGTGATATTTATTATAGATTAAAGATTTGGAGCTATCATTATCTATTCTATACACCTTAATTGAATAATCTGTTGTAGCACCTCCATTAACCCTGTATGCCTCTAGAGTGTATGTATTGTCCGGCGATGTAGATGTCAGAATTTTTTCTTCTGAGGTGAATGCACTGCAAGCTGAAAGCTGAAAAGCAAAACCTATGAGTATGAATACAGATAAAAGAATAAATATAGATTTTTTGTATTTTTTTAGTTCTAACATCTTATTCCTCCTATTCTTTTAATAGTACTTTTTTGGGGATTATTTTTATCCCATAAACTACTGCCTATACTTATCATTTTTTGATCCCTTGGGTCATCAAAATTTGAATTCCAGTAAGATATAGTTTAAGTTTGCTATATGGTTTTTATCGGTAATAGATTTATTATTGGCATCTGTTACTGTAAGTACATTGCCCCAATCATCATATTCATACTTTGCTACCATATTACCGTCGCCGTCATAGATTGAAGTAATATCACCTCTCCAATTATGCGCATAGTAATATGTTACTGCGTCGGTTGAAGAATTTGCCTTGTAGCTTACTGCATAGAGCTGACCGTTTGCTTCATAGCAACAGTCACCTACTTTTTTCTTTTTATATTGCTATAAATTAATAATAATAAAATACAAACAAATAATAATACTATTGTTCCAATTACAAATAAATTTATATAATTGTCTTTAGTAAAATCGAACAAGATTTCTTTATTATTATTCTCATCAACTTTGACAAGTTGCGTATATGACGGACTAAACAGCAAATCACCTGTAGATAAATAATACTTATTGTCATTACATACCTTTACCTTTGAACACACAAATTTATCTAAATACTCTTGATATTCATCATTTTCCTCAACGGATTTTACCTCAATAGTTGATATATCTTTATTAATCGAAATAACAATATTTTCACGCAGTAAATAAACCAACAAGGTATCATTTTGAAAATCAATACCAAAAGAACCGTAGTTATCAAACGAGTAACTATATTCATAATTACAGTAATCATCATAAATATTTATGTATTTCCGATCACCGTCGTTATATCCTAAAGCAATAGATTCATCATTAATAGCAAAACAGCTAATAGAACTAAATATCTTTTCAGAATTCTCTTTTCTAAAATCTATTGAAGTAATTATATTAGTTGTTTCTTCTTTCCCGATAGGAGATGTACTAATTAATTTATATGAACTCGCATTTGCACTAGAATTGATAATATTGCAAACAAAATATATAAATATATAAATTAATAAAATATATTTATTTTTCATTCTTACCACTCCTCTATAGATTTATCAATATCTTCAGCAATATCAAATACATTAAATTTCGTGCTTTCCCAAGTAAGAGTATAAGAACTTCCGGCATGTGCTTCAATTCCAGGGGTATCAATACCGTCTGCGTTTAGGAATCTGTGTACTACAGGGTCGTAGTAACGGCTCATAAGGTAGTATAAGCCTGATTCAGAGTCATAGTAATAACTGCGATAGCGGAATGGATTGAGGTTAGCAATATGGTTAGGGTCTGTAATTTCTTGATTGCTCGCATTTGATACTGTGAGCACATTACCCCAGACATCGTATTCATACTTAGCTACCATATTACCGTCGCCGTCATAGATTGAAGTAATATCACCTCTCCAATTATGCGCATAGTAATATGTTACTGCATCGGTTGAAGAATTTGCCTTGTAGCTTACTGCATAAAGCTGACCGTTTGCATCATAACAATAGTCAAATACTTTTTCTCCCCTTGTTTCGTGCATAAGCTTACCGTTAAGGTATTCATATGTGTATTCAACTCCGTTTACGGTTTTACTTTATCATCTATTATAATACATTCTTTTAAAATGTTCTCAATATTGTATATTGCATCACTAAAATTCATTTTTGCAAAAAAGAAAAATAATAGATTAACAAGCAAGAAAATTGTAAAAGGCAATATAAAAATAAGCGGAATTAAATTAGAATTTTCTAACGAACAAGAGTATATTATTGCACCACAAAAAACACAAGCAACAAAAAACATTCCAATAAAAATATAGTCGGAAGACGGTAGTTTCATGTTAATTGACAATACAGTTTTATTACTTTTGCTTGAAAATTTTCCGATAATTAAAGGGTTAAATAAAGATCTTCTGCTACTTGCCGGGACAGATTTTATTTCAAAATTTTCTTCAAAAATTTTTCCGTAAAAAGTATAGTCTTTATAATGCTTATAATAATTAAACAATCCCTGAAATGTCGAATTTCTTAATTTTCCAATTAGACATTCTTTAGTTGTTTTTAATTCATAATCATAATTTTTGTTATATAATTTAATCATAGAACCTCCTAAGCAAAAAATAAATTCAATATTACTATTACATATTCTTTATAAAACTAATATTAAAAAGCATTAATAAAACTATATTATTCTTTTGAATTTTCCTTTAAAATCTTTATTTAAAATTTTTTCAATCTCAAATTTCATATCAGAATATTTCATATTTACAATAATACAAATAAACGCTAAAAAAACAATGCAAATAATTAATGGATATATTATTGATATATAATTTAGATTTTTAAGAAAAGCATTTATAATATTAAATATTATAACGCCAAAAAGAATAAAAGCTATTATAAAGATAAAAAGCCAACATTCTAAATTCAATTTTAATTTTATATTCAAGGTTACGCTATCCCCATTTTTATTTACATTACCGCAAAATATCGGATTAATGCCGTTTTGTATAAAAATACTATTTTGAGATAATAACTGCATTTTAAACGAATTGTTTAAAAACTCACCATAAAAGCAGGAGCTTTCCATAATGCTGTTAATTATATCGTTATCTGAGCAATTTATCTCATAGCAAATAGGTTTTAAACACTTTAACATAAAAGCACCCCTACTATTTTTTAATAATACACCGGAGATGGACAGATATAGTCAGGTCTTCCGCAAGCTCTGCAACATCTTACTTTGTGGGAATTTTGATTAACTGTATTTGATTTATTGTTAGTATTACTTTTGATATTATTTTTTGAGTTACTTGTTGGATTATCATTAGATTTAAAAATGGTTTGATTAGTTGTAGTATACCCATGAACCCAATCTATCCCTGCACCGATTCCAAATAAAAATGAGAGACCGCTCAAAGTTTCATATTCTTCAAGGAAGATAGCATCCGCTCCAATAGAAAAGACTTCAAAATGCCCCCGCATGTTGTGATTGTCCGAAATTGATGCAGGATTAAATATTATAAAACCGCATAATGTTCAGCAAAAAAGACATCGTTTACGCTGTCAAGATAGCCTGTTTTTGAATTATAGTTATATGTATCGGATTGTCCGTCCTGATCATACAGTTTATCCAAAAATCTTCCATTTTTAGTATAAGCCAAATTTGATTTTAATGCAAGCTTTTTATCCGAACTGTTTGCTGTAAGTTCCGTTGACTGTCCTTTTTGTTTTCATACCATAGCAAAACAGTCAGTCAAAGCAAAAACTTTAACTGACTGTTAGTGTTAAATCCGCTTAAAAAAGATAGAATACAAAATATGATAAAATAAATACCGTATTTGTATATTTTACTCCGCTATTTCTTCTGATTCATCTCGGTAATTTCCAAATTTAAAAACAATGCTGATTTCGGAACAATTTGTATTAAAACTTACCATACATTCGGCATCAATATCATTGTCAAATGAATAATCTAAAAACAGTTCGTTAAAGTAAACATTATCGTAAAAATCAGCATTTATATTTTTTGCGTCAAAATACTTTCCGAGCCCTTTAGCAAAACTGTCGCTGATATTGTCGTTTTTATTAAACAACGCTTTTGAATTTACAGAGCTTATATTTAAATTAAATATCATATGCGACTCATCGTCCATAACAAAACTGATCATCCAAGTCCCATTCCGGCACCGCCCTGTTTTCTTGCTCTTGAAATTAAATAGACAATAAGCTTTATATTTTATAAATATACCATAAATTTAAACGGCATAATATATTTTATATGTAAATATTGCAATAATATAAATTAAATGCTATAATATCAAAAGTAATCATAAAGGAGGAGAATATGAAAAAATCATTCAAATGTATATCATTAATGCTTTCTTCATTGCTCATTCTCGGCTGCGGTTCTACTGCGTTTTCTGCCGCCACTGTTGAAGATAACGAATCCGTTAAAGCTATTTACGAAAAGATTGAGGAAGGCAGAACCGTTTTATACGACGAAAACAACAACGAAATTCCAGTTGAAAAACTTAATAACGATACTGAAAATATAAGCAAAAAACTTCCGCAAAAATATGACTTGCGAGATTACGGCAGAGTATCTAAGGTTAAAAATCAGGGTTCTGAGGGATATTGCTGGGCATTTGCATCTGTAGCATCAATGGAATCGAGTATTCTCTCGCAAAACGACCTAAAAAGCAAGCTCGGAGAAAATCCGCAAGACACTATTGACTTATCAGAGGCAGGACAAACCTGGTACATACATTCAGGCATAGTTGACAAGTCATCTCCTTTTTACGGCGATTACATAAACGATTCATCAAAAGGCAGTAACGGAGGCACTTCCGATACTCTTGCCATCTCGCTTAACTCGGGGTTTGGTACATATCCGCAAAGTCTTTGCCCTTACAATGAAGTGAAGAAAGGCTTTTCAGAAACCCTTAGATATTATTCAGACTACAGACTCAAAGACTACAGTGAAATAAGCAATAACAAAGATACTTTAAAATCAAAGATTGTATCAAACGGTGCCATTACCGTTTACTATCCAAGCATTACCGACTGCTATTCTTCCGACTACGCTAACTATTACAGCGATAATACCTGCATCGGAATTGGAGATTCACATTTAATAGTCGTTGTCGGCTGGGACGATAATTACAGCAAAGATAATTTTACCGGTAAAGTCAAGCCTTCAAATGACGGTGCATGGCTGTGCAAAAACAGTTGGGGCGAGCATTACGGCAATGATGGTTATATTTGGATTTCTTACGATACAACCAATCTTGCTTTTTCTCAATATATAATGCAAGACAACAATGCTTATGACAACGAATATCAGAATTGCTTTGTCACTCAAGGGTACGGTTACAATTATGAAGGTGCAGCAAATGTATTTACCGCCCAATCCGACGAACAGTTAAAACAAATCAGTTTCAAAACCTTGGGTGCTTATGATTATACCGCCTCTGTTTATGCACTTAATGCTGATTTTGATAACCCAAAAGACGGCAGACTTCTCACTGCTTTCAGCGGGAAAATTGAGAATAACGGCGTACATTACATAGATGTAAAAGATGAAGTTTACCTTACTTCGGGTGAAAAATTTTCGGTTGTAATTGAGTCAAACAACGATTCAAGCTATATGTCTTTTTCGAGTTCTTTACTTACAAATCAGAATTGCAAAGAAAATAATTCCTATATACTTAGCCATAACCAATGGAGTGATGCATATAATCAGCCTGATATTTCAAGGGCATATGCCTCTATAAAAGCTTTTACTTCCGATTTAGATAACAGTGAAGTTACAGAAAATCTAAAAAAGGCCGTTTCAGATGCCGAAAACATAGATAAAAGCAAAATCTCCTCCGAGAAATACGCAAATCTTCTGAACAATCAGATTGAAGCATCAAAATCCCTTTTAAGCAATTCATCTTGCTCTGTTCAAGATATGAACAATGCTGTTATCCTTTTAAAATACTATGAAGAAAAAGCCGTTGACGCTCCTTATGAAATAAGCAGTATTGACGATTACTTTACACTTATTGAAATTTGCAATAATTACGGCTATATTCCGGAAAAAATAAATCTAAATACCGACCTAGATTTCGCCGATTATGATAAAGAAGTACCACCGCTATGCAACAGCGACGGTTATTTCAGTTCTGTATTTTACGGAAATAATCATACAATCAAAAACATTAAAATCGGTTCAACCAAAAATGAATTGAACAATATCAGCGGATTCTTCGGTTCTTTGCAAGGTGCAAAAATATATGATTTAACAATAGAAAACGCAAATGTCGCACCTGCAAATGTTAGCGGTGTGCTCAGTGCTTACGCTAAATATGCCGCTATTTTAAACTGCACTGTAAAAAACAGCACTGTAAATTATAACTACTTTTCCGATACTCAATCATCGGGAGCAATATGCGGTGAAGCGTGGTACTCAAGCGTTTCATACTGCAATGTTGAGGGCAATACAATATACGGCAAATACGCAAGTGAATTTGCTTTTTCCGTACAATCAATTTACGGTTACTGCACTCAAAAAAGCAACAAAGTTTATGCAACAAAATCATTGTCTGTATTTGATGAGGCAAACTCAAAGATGAGTAACCTCTACTTTATTCCTGCTCCGGCAAACAGTGATATTTTTATTGAAATGCGGGACAATTATGTACGAGTTTCGTCATTACTGCATAGCGTAACAAGCTGCAGTTCAGATACGGTCAGCGTAGAAAAATCAGGTGATTATTATTACATTGATAAAAGCACTCTCAACGATGACGATTTTGTACTTGTGAACATCGATTATAAAGACAGTAACAATGATTACAATTATACGGTTGACCTAAGTGACAAGTCATTGATTCTTATTTCAATTAATTATACAGTGTCAGAAACTCTTGAAATCCCTTCCACCTATCTTGGACGACAGGTGAAAAATTTATCCTCATCTATATTTGTAACAACAGATACAAGCAATGTTAAAACCCTTATTTTACCCGATAGCCTTACAACTCTCGATAATACAAATATTAAACCGATTTACACTCTTGAAAATCTTGTGATCGGAAACGGAATTACAGAAATCCCCGACAGTTTTGCAAACTATATGAATAATCTTGAAAATGTAAAGCTCGGTAACAATGTAACCAAAATCGGCAAAGATGCATTCTGTGGATGCGCAAGACTGACAGAGATAAAAATTCCCGACAGTGCAAAATACATAGACGATTATGCATTCATCGGTTGTTCTTTTAATAAAGTATTAATCGGCAAGAATGTTGAATACATAGGTGATGAAGCGTTTGGATATTTCGATTATATTTTATCAAACAAAGGAAATTCAAATATATTGAACCCATATTATGTAATCAACGGTTATTCCTCTACCGCAGCCGAAAAATACGCAAAAGAAAACGGAATTAAGTTTATAGACCTTAATAATCAACCCGCTGATACAGAACAAACTTATACATATATAAGCGACCTTGTTGCAGGGGACATCAATCTTGACAATAAGATTGATGTAAACGATGTTACTCTTTTGCAAAACTATTCAGCCGGCAATGCTGAATTCAACGATTTTCAGTACAAAAATTCAGCTGTTACCCACTACATCACATCAATTACAATTAATAATGTAACCGAAATTCAGCGTTACCTTTCAGGATATATTGATACTCTTGAAATTTACAGCGTAGGTTAATTAAAAAATATATGCACCTGTAAGCCGCATGATTTACAGGTGCATTTTTTACAATTAAGTAATACAATAAATTTCCGTAAAACACAAAACAGACCGCTGGCAAACGGTCTGTTCTGTATTGTGTGTTTTATGAAAATGAAGCCCGTTCGTAACAGGCACATTTCAACAATGTTACAGTAACTATATATAGTTACTACTTTAATATTATACCGAAAATCGCCATAAAATCAAGTGTTATTTGCTGTATTTGTAGGAATCGTAAGCCAAAAAGGCAAATTGCACATAATTTGTGAGTAAAGTTTGTTTATTAATTTTCGAGGTTTTTTTAAAGTTTGACCAAAACAAACAAATATTCTTTGATTTATGTCGGAGTTTTTAGATTTTTAAAAACTGTACTTACAAAAGCAAAATAAAAAGCACCGTATAAAAACGGTGCTTAAAATACTGATTATAGATTAGTCAGCTGTGTATGGGAGCAAAGCAAGGTGTCTTGCACGCTTAATTGCAACTGTAATTTCACGCTGATGTCTTGCACAAGTACCTGTTACACGGCGAGGAAGGATCTTACCTCTCTCTGACATATAACGACGAAGACGAGCGATGTCCTTATAATCAATGTGTTCAACCTTATCAACGCAGAAACCGCAAACCTTCTTGCGAGCTTTTCTACCACGGTTAATTGGTCTGTCAGCCATTGTGAGAACTCCTTTCAATGAATTATATTATAATTCAGTTAAATTTAAAATGGTAAATCATCATCAAGCGGCATATCCTGAAAATCTGAATTTGAACCGCTCTGATATGACTCAGCAGGAGCCTGTGCCTGCTGGTATGGAGCCGAGCCGTAAGACTGGTTAGAGCCATAAGACTGTGCGCCATATGATTGATTGTTGCCGTAAGACTGATTATTGTATCCGTTAGCATTACTGTCACGGCGTTCGCCTGTGAAGCTAACATTGTCTGCAACAATCTCTACTACATAACGGTTAGAACCGTCTTTTGCCTGGAACGAACGACTCTGGAGCTGTCCGTCAACAGCAATCATAGAACCCTTGCTGAAATATCTGCAAACAAATTCAGCAGTCTGACGCCAGCAAACAATATTGAAAAAATCCGCCTTGCGTTCTTCACCGCTCTTTACATATGAACGGTCAACCGCAATGCTGAAAGATGTTACGCTGACACCGTTAGGGGTTGTCTTAAGTTCCGGATCGGCAGTTAATCTGCCCATTAAAACCACTCTGTTAAGCATTTTTAAGTTCCTTTCGTGTTCGAGGAATAACCCCTACAAAGGTTCATTCGTAAATTATTCTTCTTCTTTTTTGATGATGATTGAACGCATTACACCGTCTGTAATCTTGTAGATACGGTCGAGCTCTGCAGGGAACTCTGCTGTGCTTTCAAAATCAAAGAGAACATAGTAACCTTCGCTCTCCTTGTTGATAAGGTAAGCAAGCTTTCTCTTGCCCCATTCGTCAACATTCTTTAAAGTGGCATTGTTTTCGATAAGAGCCTTGAATTTCTCTACTACCTTCTGAACGTTCTCTTCGCCGTTCTTAAGAGAAACTACCATTACTGTCTCGTAATTAGCTGTTACTGCCATTATATTGCACCTCCTTCTGGACATTATGGCGGCTTTCGCCGCAAGGATGTTATACTCTTTATATTGCATAACAAAATTATTATACCATTATTTTTGCTTTTGTCAATATTTGAAATCAAAAAATTCGGAAAAAAATCCGCAATTTTTCTTTGACTATTGACATTTTACCTCCTTATGGTAACATATTATTAAAGTACAGGAGGCAAGTATGACAAAAGTTAAAATTTGCGGACTTAAAAATCAGACCGATATAAAATGTATTAATACACTCTCCCCCGATTTTGCAGGGTTTGTTATGTTTTTTGAGAAAAGCCATAGGAATATCTCGCCCGAAAAGGCGCAAAAGCTGCTCTCTGCTCTCGACCCAAATATAAAGAGCGTTGCCGTTACCGTATCACCAACCGAAGAACAGCTTGAACAGATACACACCCTCGGCTTTGACTATGTGCAAATTCATGGCAAAATCAGCGAAAAGCTTTTGAGCGAGTGCAAAACCCCCGTTATTCGGGCAATTAATGTGAGCGGAATTGAAAGCATTGGCGATATTGAAAATCTTGACAATGTAAAAGGCATTTTATTTGATTCCGCCGTACCCGGAAGCGGACAAGGTTTTGACTGGTCTATGCTTGAAAAACTCCCTAAAACCGACAAAATGCTCTTTCTTGCAGGCGGACTTACAGCCGACAATGTAGCCAAAGCCGTTGTTCAGCTGCGCCCCTTTGCGGTAGATGTAAGTTCGGGCGTAGAGCTTTCCGACAAATCGGGCAAGGATTTTGAGCTTGTCAGAACATTTATTGAAAATGCGAGAAATTCTAAATAATCACAAATAATCAAACATTATTCAAATCCACTTAAATATAATTACAAACAGGTGACTGAAATGAAAGAACACAATTATAAAATGAACATATCGCAGGCAGAATTTTTTAATATTCTCGGCAATCACACCCTAAAAGATATGCCGCTTTCAAACCTAAACAGAAACACCGCAAGCGATACAACACTTTACGGCTCTGTAAACGGTAAATCCGCAAAACTCTGTCCTCACCCTGCCGACAAATACAAGCCTTTTAATCCGATAAATGAAATTACAGCCGAAGAGCGTGTAGCTCAGCTTGATGTATGCGTTAAATCTTACACAAACAAAAAAGATATAATATTTTGGATCGGTTTTCTTGTATTGGTTACGGTTTCAACCTGCCTTGTCCTTTTCCTAAGCTATCCCGAAATCTATACAGAACTGCCGTTTATATGGTTTTTGCCCGTATTCGATATAATTGCTGTTTCACTGTTATTCGGCTTTATGATAAAAAGCAACAAAAACGCTCAAAATGATGTTTTTAAAGCTTTTTCTCTTCACAAAAGAACGCAATCTAAACATTAAATGAACAGAATATAACATTTCTCTTGCGACACGACGCAGTGGAAAATCATATTGCATACTCACTAAAGTGTGTCCTAGGTCACAAAAGACCAGCAACGCGTCCATCCGCTTCGAGGTGGGTGGAATAACGGGAAACTACTTTGCAAACCCCCAAAGAATCGAGGAGGACTTCAAGTGGCAGACGCAAAGAAGGAAGAGCCGACCAAGCCGACTCCGGAAGAGAAGCTCGCCGCAGCCGAGGCTGAGGTCGACGCTCTGGTCAAGAAGGGCCTGAAGGCTCTTGACGATTTCGAAAAGCTCGATCAGAAGCAGGTTGACCGTATCGTCGCCAAGGCTTCCGTCGCAGCGCTGAACAAGCATCTGGTGCTCGCCAAGATGGCCGTCGAGGAGACCCACCGTGGTCTGGTGGAAGACAAAGCCACCAAGAACATCTTCGCCTGCGAACACGTCACCAACTACCTGGCCGGACAGAAGACCGTCGGCATCATCCGCGAAGACGATGTCATGGGCATCGACGAGATCGCCGAACCGGTCGGCGTCGTCGCCGGCGTGACCCCGGTCACCAACCCGACCTCCACCGCCATCTTCAAGATCCTGATCTGCCTGAAGACCCGCAACGCCATCATCATCTCCCCGCACCCGGCAGCCGCCAAGTGCACCATCGCCGCCGCCAAGCTCGTGCTTGACGCCGCCGTCAAGGCCGGCGCCCCCGAGGGCATCATCGGCTGGGTCGATGTCCCCTCCATCGAGCTGACCAACATGGTCATGCGCGACGTCGACATCATCCTCGCCACCGGTGGCCCGGGCATGGTCAAGGCCGCTTACTCCTCGGGCAAGCCCGCCCTGGGCGTTGGCGCCGGTAACACCCC